>ERZ791808.11-NODE-11-length-229927-cov-30.699354_pt1 | contig 229927 bp, 218 predicted proteins | sample MGYA00510305_ERZ791808 | MGnify/ENA primary metagenome ERZ791808 (study PRJEB30046, sample SAMN00792024) | human gut metagenome | study: EMG produced TPA metagenomics assembly of the A metagenome-wide association study of gut microbiota in type 2... | reverse complement strand
GTCAAGATGCAGGTGAAGGGTTCCAGACTTGGAATCCCGATGCAAGGCAGCAACACTCATAGAATTGCGGAAATTGGTCTTGACCTTCTCCTTAAAGCCTTTGGGTAAAAGTCCGACTGAATCCAAAGCTTCCAATCCTTCATCAGCGAGGTTTGCCCAGTCATCCAAGGTATAGTTCTCTGACTCTTCCTTGGATGGGGAGAGTACAAACGTGGTCATGAAGCGTTCCAACTTTCGCCCAACAGTCCTGTCCTGTTGATGCAACTGGCAGTGATGCTTCATCCGATACCAGATTTCGGTGGCATCGAGATAGTCAGGCATGTGGTTCACCTTGACCACGGTTGCATCCTCCTTCTCCATTGCGTACCTTGCGGCATTGCCGCCATAGGCTACTGGTCTTGCGAGTATAATCATTCGTCTTCTTGAACTTTGGTCAGTACAGGAGAAGTAAGGTTGTCTTCAATGCTATACCAGTGTTTGATGAGTCGTTCAACGGCTTCAATCCACCACTTCATGAACTTTGGAGATCTGAACATCTTCTGCTTTTCCTCGGGTGAAGCATCGTGCAACTTACTGCGGACTTTTATCAAGTCGGTACGTGCCTCAGTCAGAGAGTTCAGGGCTTTGCTTTCCTCTGGAGTGAGTCGCTGACGTGGGTGATGCTTCTTGCCAGTCTCAACGAGATACTTGCCTATGCTCATACCACATTCCTTAGCGAGTTTTTTCAGTTCCTTCCAGTCCTTATCGGTACAGCGGAAGGAATGCACCCTTGTGGGTGTCTTCTTGATAATCTTCTTTTTCTTAGCCATATCTTTGAATATGATTAAAGGGATGAATATAAATCAGTAAAAAAGAAGGACATAGGTCTGCGAGCCTGCGAGTAGCCCGAGAAACTTTTAGGACTGCATAAATTTGGTCACAAATAATGTAGTACAAAAGGATTTCTCGAAAAGTACCTCTTAAAAATCGGTCCTTTTACCTGCTAAGTTCCCGTCAGGGCTTAGAAAGTCGTTTCGGCTTGCCGTGTTGTCCTGTATCGGTAAACGTCCTTTGGGATGGTTTGGCGGTGCAGGTCGCATTCCTGAGTCCTCAGACGGCTATTTGTTGCCGTTCTGGTTGTAGTAGCCGTTAGGCTTCTGATAGCCGTTGAAAGGCGGTCTTTGATTGCCGTTAGGCTGTTGTGGCTGCTGTCCTCCTTGCTGAGAAGGTATCTGCTCATGCTGCTTCCCTTCATTCTGCTTGCCATCGGCTTCACCTTGGGGAGAAGGGCTGTCAGCAGACTGCGGGGAATTGTTTTCAGGAGGTGATGGTGACTTGTTGCCATCTGCTCCAGACTTACCCACATTGCCACTATCATTAGATTGTGGTGATTGGTGCGACACATTGCCAGTTGTCTGAGGATTGTTGCCCTCGGCAGAGTCATTGGATTTGTCATCGGCAGAAGCAGAACCTTCCTTGTCCTTCTTCTTGTCATCAGGATCCTCAGTGATGATGACCTTGGAGGCAGGAACTTCCGCATGGATGATTGCCGTACTGTCGTTATTGCGCTTTAAGGCAAAGGCATTCGACACGAACTTGGCATCAACATACCAGCCTGAGAGACAATGAAGGGTGTAGATGCGGTTATCTTCCACTTCCTGAGAAGAGAAAATGCCCACAGCCTCCATAGCATCCAACAGCTTTGGAACCGTCTTGCGGTCTTTGTCCCAGAGTTTGGCAAGTTGGGTATTGTCAACCATAACTTGACCTGCCAAGATTTCTACTTGCTTGGTCTTGCTGATTTGCACAAGTTTTGGAACTGGCTCGGCAAGATCCACAAGCGACATGAAGCATTCCATACGGTCAATCTTGTACTTCTTGCTTCGAAGATGCTTCAACTGCTCTTCAGAGAAAGTGAAGCAACGATGTAATTTTTTATCGTCCATAGTCTATGATATTATTGAAATGTAACCGAATAAAGGGAAAAGGAATATGCCATCAAAAAGAAGAGAATCACTGGATAAGTTCAACCAGGGATTTCTTCATGTCATCATCAATGACTCGGTATCGGGCAAAAGCAACGCTGCCTTTGGCATGACCAGACATAGAAGCAACCAAATCAGGGTCTTTGACCATGCGGTAAAGATTACCGATAAAAGTCCTTCGTGCAAGATGAGAGGTAGCCACATCTGAGATTGGCTTCTTCTCTTCAAGCCGTGTCTTAGGGTTAATCACAGTGACAACACGATTTACCTTGGCACGCTTCAAGATTCTACGGATAGCATCGTTGAACTTGAAGTTATAATGCTTGGGGAAGATTGGTTCATCATCACCATGGTCATGGCCATCAAGGATAGCCATAGCCTTGGGGATAAGAGGAACCCTTACAACGTCACCTAACTTGCCCTTGGTCTTGATGGGGATATATTCCAGAACACCGTCAATAATGTTCTTGGGGGTGAAGGTCACAAGATCACTATGACGGCATCCGACCATACACTGAAACACGAACATATCACGATACTCAGCAAGTTCTGCATCATCCGTTAGGTCTGCATCCAGAACTTGGTCACGCTCCTGAATGGTCAGGAAATATGGAGTGCCATAGAGTGCCTTGGGCATGTCATAGCCAAAGAAGGGGTCATTGTTTGTGACTCCCTGCTTTCGTACCCAGTTGCAGACGGTACGCATCAAGGTCATGTTAGTGACGATGGTATTCATAGATATGTCATAGTCAGAAGACAGGAAATCCGCAAACACACGAAGATCATCGGCAGTCATGCTGTCAATGTTCATCGGGTGTTTGTGTTCATCCTCAAAACGAGTAACCTTGTCAATCAGGCATCGGGTGTTGCACTCCTGATGCTTGCCGAAATGCTTGTTCTGAAGGTACCTCTCTGCCCAGATGACAAAGGATTTGCTTACCGCCATGCCACTGCCCATGCAATAGGCATTGGGGTGGTGATAGGCAAATATCAGTCGTCTTAGCCAGTCGGAGTTTGCTCCGATATAGTATTCCCTGGTTATGATACCTGTAATCTCCTTGACCTGTGAGTCAAAGAGGTTTCTGGTATCGTCATCCACAAGATTGACACGGCTCTTGTAGCCCTGTCGTTCTTGGCTCCAGTGATTGGGATTGATCTGAAGTTCGCTTGCGCACTTGACATCAAGCCCTTTGTCACGGACACGGAAGTACACCGAAGCACGGCTGTCAAGGTCGTTCTTCGATGTATCTTTCTGACGTATGTAAGCGGTAACTCTCATTGATATGTCTATGATATGACAAAAGGGAAAGAAGAAACTATCTGCGGAAATGCAGGTGACGATGCTCGGGATAGTCCGAAGCAATGTCCTTCAGCTGCTGTTCAAGTCGCTCGTTCTGGTATGGAGTGAGCGCATGGATAGCCTTGATGCAGACACTCTGCACAAGCAGGGTTCGTCTGCCGATAGTGTTTTCTTGGTCAATGCCCTTGTTGGCATGTGAAATCTCGCACAGTTCATTGAAGGCATCCTTCATACTGTGATAGCCTGTGCCATCCTTGGCATAGGTAACGGCAAGGCTGGCTACCTGAGCCAGTTTGTCGTTGTACTGCTGTTGATTGAAATCCTGATTCATAATACTCATTGATTAGTGGTTGGCAAGTTCATTCAGCTTCTGGGCTGCTGCCTCCTTGGTCTCAGCCTCAGACATGCTGCGGTTCTGACGCATCCACTTCAGAAGTTCAGCCTTCTCAAAGTAGATGAGTTTGCCGTTTGGACGGAAGAAAGGAAGCTCATGACGATGGGTCATCTTGTAGAGACTGCTCTTTGATATACCCATGAAAAGGGCTGCTTCTTCAAGTGTCAATACCTCCTTGGCTGCGCTGAGAGTGTTCTCCAGAACCTCGATGCGATGCTCAAATGACTCTACCTTCAAAAGAAGAGTCTCGTTGTCAATAGTCTTATTCATAATCTTGATATTTAGTTGTTTACGTTATCCTGAATGCTTGGTTTTGAGATAGCAAGCCCCTAAGGGTAGCGGAAACCACTACCTTGAATCAGGGCACTGCTTTTGATGAAATGAAACTGGTTGTTATCCTGAATCGGCTCGTTAGCCGTTATTCGTTATCCTGTATATCTATGACCTTGCGAGGGTGCGTGTTGGTCGCTGCCGTTCGCTTGGTTCGTGGAATCTTCTTGTTCTCGGTGTGTGGCTTGCGACTCCTGAATACCGTCTTGGTATTGGAGATAGCCTTGACCTTTTCCTCAGTCAGCACGTCTGCATAGACTGCGGTTGATTTGAGCGACTTGTGACCCATGAGTTTCTTGGTGGTCTCGATGTCACCAGTAGCCGCTTGGATCAATGTGCCAAAGGTATGTCGGGAGGTATGGAAGGAGATTGTCTTCGTGATACCTACCTTCTTGGCTATTCGTTTGAGAGCTGCATCCACATTGGCATGGGCAGGAAGGTGGAAAACCTTGTCATCCTTCTTGGGTGGCATCCATGCTTCTGCGGTTGAGCAGATTGGGACGGCATTGAGTTCCTTGGTCTTCTTCTGGACGATTACAAGTGTGTTCGTTACCTCGTTCCTCATGATGTTTGACCATCGCAAAGCCCTTATGTCGCTGATGCGTAGTCCTGTAAGGCAAGCGAAGCCAAATGCCAACTGGGTTTCCCTGACTCCGTTAGTCTCTTCGGATGCCATGAAGAGTTTGAGTTCATCGGGTGTAAGGTACAGCTTGTGACCAGACTTTGGCTTGGAGATTGTGTCTTCCTTCTCCAACTGATAGAAGGGGTTTGCCTTCAACTTGCCAGTCTTGACTGCCTTGTTGAATACTGCGACAATGCGTTGCTGCATGTTCCGCAAACTGGCATTACTCAACGGCTTTGCCTTGACTCTCACATACTTCTGAGGTACATAGTCATTCTTCAGCCAAAGAAAGAATGCCTTGAACCATGTCTTATCGAACTTCATCAGAGTGATGTGCGGTCTGCGTTTGGCTTTCAGAAACTCCTTCATGCGTTCTTGAAGGTATTGAGTCTGCTCGACAGTCCTCTTGGAATATTCGGGATTGCCGTCCATCCACTCCATGTAAGTCTGGATCCAGTCAATGACTTCGGGTGAGTCATCGTTGGGAATGTCGGGTACAACCATCAAGTGACCTTTCTCGGGAATGGTCTCGGGATGAAGGACGCGCTCGGCACGAATCTCCTGCGCACGTTTCAAGGTAGCCTCGTTGCGTTCCTTTGTCTCTTGGTTAATCTCAGGGATTAGGTAGAGGGAAAGGAACTCAAACTTGCGCTTGCCATTCTCATAGATGTCAAGATACAGGCTCTTGTTGTCGTTTTCAAGGTCTTTTTGTCGAAGTGTGATGGTCATATCAATGATTGTTATAATTGGTTATACCACCGGGGTGAAACACCACCCTGGTTTATCAAAGGGGGTGATTTCAAGTCACCTCCCTTAACTCTTTGAAGGGGGGGGGTACTTTCAAAGTACATCCTTTACTTGAACATTCCATCAATGAGGTTGATGGCTTCCTCCTTCTTCTTATCTACGATTTTCGCATAGATTTCAGTGGTCTGAATGTTGGTGTGACCCATCAACTTGCTTGTGGTGAACAGGTCTGCGCCAAGTGTCAGCATCATTGTGCCGAAGGTGTGACGTGAACAGTGGAAACTGATGTGCTTCTCTACACCTGCTGCCTCTGCCCATTTGCGAAGGGCTCTGCCTATGACGGTCTGAGTAGTTGGTATATCAAAGAAGGGAGTTGTTATTCCCTTTGGTTTTGGTAACCAACGCTTTGCCTCTTCAGAGAGTGGGATGATGACAGGCTTCTCCGTCTTCTGCATTTCCATGTCAATATACTCGCCCTTGCCGTCAGGAGTCTTGAAAATGTGAATCGGTGCAAGTTTGTACATATCACTGAGTCGCAATCCAGTGAAACAAGCAAAGATGAAGGCTTGCTTGACCTCTGGGCGGTAACTGTCGGTTGCCATGAGGGCTTTAAGTTCCTCAATGGTAAGGTATTCCTTCTTGCCATCCTTTGGCTGAATGCGCTCCTTGGCATCCAGTTCCTTCATTGGATTGTTTCGGATAATACCTTGACGGACAGCATTGTTGAGAGTAGTCGAGAACATGCCGAGGTAACGGCTTGCCGTGTTCTGGCTGATAGGTCTTGGCTCAATGTACTTGCAGTGTGAGTTTGGGAAGGTGCGAAGGAACTTCACATACCCACGGCAGAAATCAGCATTGACCTCTTCAAGGGTGATGAAGGTCTGATTGGACTCTTCAAGATATTTCTCCACGGTGTGAAGCATTTCAACACGACAATGGAGGGTTGACTTCTTGGTGCTGACTCCACCTTCACAATACTTCTTGATCCATCCTGTCAAGAGTTGTGAACCCTGCTTGACGGTTTCCCAGTCTTGCACTCCGTGACCATGGAGAGCCTTGATGCGCTCTGCCTTGATACGTTCTGCGAGTGCCATCGTTTCCTTGTTCTGCTCCTTGCAGAGTGGATTGACCTCAGGAATGATATAGAGTTTCAGATACTCATACTTTCTGACTCCCTTCCAGTAGATGTCAAGATAGATACTCTTGTTGCCATCTGCGAGAGGTTTGAGACGAATCTTAATCGGCTCCTTCAGTTTGACTTGTTTCTTTGGTCTTGCCATGCTTGTTTATATTTTATTTTGGTAATTTACTCCCGAAAGAAGGGAAAATGAATTTTGCAGAGGGTCTGCGAGGGTTGGGCTTTTCGGATGCTGATATATCGTTTCTGCATCGTGATTATGCCTTTGAAAGCATGTGCAAAGATATGAAAATCAAGCCATATATGAGAAACAAATCAGAAACAAAAATCATTTTATTATATCTTTTTAAGAGTCGGTTGAGCAAGAATCGGAAAAATCAAAAAATCGCTTATTCGCTTGATACTAAGCACTTTATTTGTCACTTCCTTTCTTATCCTTTCCAACCAATTTTGGAGGACTAAGATATTCTTGACATCCTGCTCCTCGTTATTCATGGCAATGTACACGGAAATGGCACCGATGATGGCCACAATACCGGCAAGTGCGTAGCACAGGTTTGTTACAATAGGGATATATTTTTTAAGTTCGTTGGTAACATCTCCTAATGCTGTTGTTCCTGATGCGTAGTCTTGCGCGAAGGCAGTAGCAGGAGTAAGAATTTTGATACACGCAGTTAAAACTGCAACTTTTACAGTAAAAGCAGCATTCGAATTTTTTGCTTTCGCTGTACTCCAGATTTTTTTGAAGTTCATTGTGTTTAAAAAGTTATTTAGGGTGAATAAAATTTTATCAGTTTATTAGATTCCAAAACTCAAATTCTCGTAACCAAAAAATGCTGGCATCACAGTTGCCGCACCAATTAGAAAAAGCAGTGAACCTATCAACATGACCACACTCTTTGTTATATCGCCTTCGTGATAATTCATCTTTATTGCAATTTGCAAAGCTGAAATTATGGAAAGGATAGCAGCTACGGCATTTAGCAATTCTACGGCATACTTTGTCATTGTTCCTACAAAAACAGCTGCATTATGAAGTTGCTGGGCACCCAATGAGTAATTAACAGCACCACACCTTGCTGAAACTGTCAGGGGAATGAATATGGCCATGAAAAAAAACAGGCAGAGTAACTTTGTATTATAACATTGTAATTTCATCATGTCTCTCAATATTACAATTTTCCTTATTTTCTCTCACCATTTTAGTCAATTCCTCTGGAGTCATCAATCCATTTTGGAATAGTTGAACATTTTCTAATGAGTTGTTGATAGTATCAAGAATTTCAGTCACATTTTTGGAAGGCTTTGGGGCAAATGTTTTATTAACTGTATACTTGGTAGTTCTTAGATTCTCATCGAATAATTCAGAATTACTCAAATCTTTTCGAGGAGTTTCTTTGCCAAAAACGGAGCTAATATCTTCAGCTTGAAACATTGAGTTTTCTTCCTCTGAATTTGCCGATTCTTCTTCAGAAGATTTTTCAGCATCCTTAGCTTCACTATCTATATCTGATTCTTGCGGTTGTGTTGTCTCTTGCTGATCGGTTGCTTTATCCTCTTCTTGATTTTGTACTTCTGATTCTGAATCTTGATTTTCCGAGTCTTTATGTTCCTCTTTTAACTCATCTTTTCCAGATTCTTTCTGATATGTGATTTCTTCAGGTGCTTCCTGAATCTCTTCATTTTCTTTCGGGTCTTCTGTATTATTTACAAAACTAAAGCTGCCTGAAGACGTTTCAACAACACTTTGCGGAGTGTATTCTTCATCATCTTCTTCAGTGTCGTCGCCCGAAGCTATGGTTAGTTCATTCTTATTATCCTTCTTATTCTTTGCATTCAAATCCATTGTAATGAGCGTGATGTAGTAAAGAATAAGTGCAATGGTTAGAACTATTGCATAAATCGAAAATGGACTCATTTTTTATTATTTTGTAGTTATTCACAATTGATTTTCATGACAAAATTACATAGTTATTTTTGTTCCAAAGGAATTAAGACTACGGAAAAACCATTTTTGAAGCAATAATTTTTTTTTGGTTCTATTTTAACTATATAATGAAACCAAAATGCTGCTAATCAAGTATATAGATTCTGGTTAGATGAAGGGTTGACTAAGAGAATATATGGTATTTTACAGGGTGGAAGACTTAACTTCGTTTTATCCCAAATTCTTCGCGTAACATTTTCATAAGGGCATTTTGAGCATGGTCTCTGGTTTTATCACCGGTGAATATTTGGTCATCATAGAAGCAGCAGCGGTCATAAACTTCCTTTAGCTTGCCGGTTTCAACAATCTTATCAACGGCTAATTGGGCCGCATTGTCTACCGGATAGCCCATTGCATTAAACACCCATCTGTACACATAGGTATATTGCGAGAATTGGTCTCCTTTTTCCTGTCGTGGATGAAGGGTGTTGATGGTAAAAACAATTGTATCAGCTTTCGGTTTTCTGCCTTTTATGGGATTCTTGCAAATGAGTTTGTAGTCAAACCATATTTCGGATTCGCTTTCTTTAATTCTCTGCTGACTGGGACGAAGAATTTTTTGGTCTATCTGAGAGTTCGAATAGACTTCTGAAATACCCAAGTCTGTTCTAAACTGTTCAATAGGATAATAATATTCTCTTCGATCATGTTGGCTGCAAATAATTTTATATATCCTCTTGGTGTAATTGCCTCTTAAACTCAATGCTATGGATTTTGAAAACCGCGTGCCGCCTACACCGACTCCATAATAAATCAAAAATGGTATGGCCCAGGGATTGATGTTGATAGTTATTTTATTCGTGTTCTTTATATCATGTATGGTTGTAATGACAACGCCTGTTGTCTCTATTGTCTGATGAATGCGAGGATGAAGCCATCTGAATGAAAATAGTTTCTTGGTTAAGTCCAGAGCTTCTTTATATACTTTCTTTTTATTGTTTTTACCTCCTGCTTCATCACAAGATATAGTAACATAGGGTTGATTAAACAAATCTCGCGGCAATTCTTGCTCACGGCTCATGTGCTTTTGGATATTGTCGCCAATCAAAGTTAGAAGATTTTCTTGCCAGTCTGTCACATTGTATTGCCCAAAAGTTACATTATTGGGCTGTATCAGCATGATTTCTTCTTTGGAAGGAGGATTGAAGTTTAGGGAATCGTGATTTGTCATGATTGAAAAAGATTTAGTGATGTGATTTCAATGAACTAAGAATGGGATTCAGCAAAGTTTTAGGGAAGGTGGAAATGAGTGCAGACTTGATAAGTCTATGTTTTAGATATAAGTGATTGATATGCAAATATATATATTAAAAATAACATGGAAAAATAATAATCATTTTTTATTGGTATGATTAGTATTTGGGGTTCTTTAGGTAAGGCTGAATTTAGTATTTTGGGTATCTTTTGGTCTTGGATTTTAGTATTTTGGGTATTTTCCCTCGTATTTTTCTGACTTGAAATGCTTGATAATCAGTCGATATTTTGTTAATAAATCTAATCTTACAAGAATCTCTACAAAGACTATCTCTACAAGAAAGGCAAAAGTGGTTTTTATTTAATGATTTATGAGGGAATAAATAAAAAAGGGAAATAAAAAATGCTACGCATTAGCCTTCCTTCGTCAATGCTTTAGCTTAGATATAAATATAAGAACCTACCTACCTACATAAATGTGGGTAGGTAGGTTCTTGTGAATTACCGCTAAACTAAAGATTTAGTGGCTTCGGAGATTTTTCCTGCTTCTTCCTGCCACGGCTTTTTAGGACACAAGGTCGGTCATCCACAAGAGGATAGTCCAATGATTTTGATGTCGTATGTACTATTGAAGTCATGCTACGGAGTTCGTTTCCGTACCACGACTCAATGCGCCCTGTTGCGTCACGTTGAACGCAATCGCGTTCTCGGGGAGAGTGTTGGTGCCGTCCAACAACTCGTCACTTGAACAGCTGCTAAAGCTGCCACTCATTGTTGCTGCAGCTAACATAGCCATGCAGCTCAGGCGAAATTTACTTTTCATTTTGTTGTAATTTTAATTGTTGATGTTTGATTGAATTTAAATAAATCTTCCTTGCCGAAGAAGACATCCTTGTCTTCTGTTTCGGCGGAAATGACAATACCGATAAAGGGGTTGTCCTCAACCTCTATGACTGTTCCTGTTATCCAGCCTTCCATCCGGGTCAGGTCTGGAGAAATCAAAACCTTGTCTCCTATTTTCATGATTGGTGTATTTTATTCGACCTTTTTCAAGTCTATTGTTACAATATATTTTTCGTTTGCGCTATTTAGGTGTTGTTTAAAATTAAAGGTCCTGAAAAAGTATGTGGTGGAAAAATTCCACCACATAGGAGACCTTATAATTCTTTATTGCTTATAAGTACAAATTGAAGATTTAATCTTGAAATTTTTGCCAAACAGAAGGCATATTTGCATAGTCCGTCAGACCGGTGCAATATTCGAATACCCCGAAATGCAATCCGGGTTCTTCAAAGAGTTCAGGATAGAGTTCTCGTTCGTACAGATGTACTTTTTTCCCCTCTACTACCGTATAAGGTGATTCTCCTTTCAATGATGTACAGTTGGAAAAAAGGCCTGAAAATACTTCTATCTTACGGTTGTTGTCAAAGAGACTGGCCGGAATAGAGGTTATGAAACTGCAATCGGAAAAGGCATAACTGAAATCGGTGACGTTCGGGTTGTGAGCAAAAAGAGCAGAGGGTATTGAAACTAACCTTTTGCATGCAGCAAAGCTACTTGAAAAATCAGTAACTGCCGGGCAGTTTGCAAACAATTTCTCTGGGATGGACTCTAATTTACGGCAATTGTAAAACAGCCATGCAAAGTTCTCTGCTGCTTGATTGTTTGCAAACAAATCTTCCGGAATGGCAGTCAGAGCTGTACAACGAAGGAAGGCTCCTGAAAAACTAATGGCATTGGGATGGTTTGCAAAGAGATTGGCAGGAACACTCGTTAACTTGGTACAGCCTAAGAATACATCCGAGAAATCCGTAATACCTTCTTTGAAGGTGATGTAAACCTTGGGGTCTTTGAGTTCCGGCACAGTGATTACTCCACTTTCATTACCGGTAATAAGTTCCTTTCCATCGGCAATGATGGATTTGCAGTACTCGGCCTTGTTAATCAGTTGCACATTGGCTCCTGGCATATAGGAAAGATTGTCGTAGTGGGGAACTTCCGGCTTTTCTTCTGGGGGATATTCACTCATAATGTCATCATCTTCACTTGAACAGCTGCTAAAGCTCAAAACGAATGTCAGCAGCGTAAAAATGGCCATAAAGCCAACATTGATATATTTTTTCATAATTGGTTTTTTAAAGGTGCCCACCTCAAAGGTTTTTGTATTGCATGTCTTTAAAAGTGGACACCAAGTTTGTTTTTGTTAAAATAATTCTTTTGCGTTCTTCTTTTGATTTTCAAAAACCTCACCATGCTTTTGCTCATAGAGGTCTATGGCCTTCTCGAAAGCTGCTGATACAATGTCTTTAATAGGCAAGCCTTCTCTCTTGGCGATGATTCTTATTTTTTTTAACAACTCGGAAGAAACGATGGTGCAAAAGCGTTCTTCACTCTTTGCACGCTCTTTTTCTTTTTGCTTCTCTCTGGCTGTGCCTTGTTCAACAGATTTTTTTATTACAGGAGGTTCCGGTTGCGGAGGTGTCTCTTGTTTTTCTGTAGGTTCATTTTTCGTCAAGCCTGAGAATAAAGCATCTAAGCTTGTATTGTTCATGCTTTTTTCTTATTAGGGTTATTGTATGTGAGCTAAAAACTCGTCCGTAAAAGCTGCATAGTCTTTAGCTCCATTGCTATTCTTATCATAGTCAAGAATGTCTTGTCGTTCCAATGGGGCTTCGGCCAAGCGTACATTCTTGCGAATTTTTGTTTGGAATACAGTATCACCAACTGCTTCGCGTAATTTGGCTTCAATACCGCGTGAAAGATTGCTTGTTTCCCAACGAGTAATGAGAATGCCGGAAATGTGAGCCTTCGGGTTCAGCCTTGTACTAACCATATTGATGAAATCATTAATCATCGTTAAACCTTTAAAGGGTAACACTTCTGAGATAAGAGGAATAACAATATCTGTTGATGCGGTAAACGCATTCAGTGTCATAAGCCCTAAAGATGGGGGGCAGTCGAGGAATACGAAGTCGTATTTTTCCTCTACCTTTGCTTTTTGTAGGACATCTGATAGGATTCTTTCTCTTGCTATCGCTGTGGAAAGTTCCACATCAACCATTGCCAAGGTCAAAGAAGCAGGAACCAAGTGCAGATTTTCATTGAGCGAAACGATAGGAAGTTCTTCTACTTTACCGGTAAGTGCATCATAGATAGTAGGACCTTCCGTAGGTGCAGATAAGGACGTAGTGAGGTTAGACTGAGCATCAAGGTCGATGAGTAGGACTTTATATCCTTTTTTGCTGAGAATGCTTCCAAGACTGGCTACTGTTGTTGTTTTACCTACACCGCCTTTGTGATTTGCAACTGCAATAATTTTGGTATTCATACAAATATTGATTTTTGAGGTTGAAAAAATGAGGATTTTGCTTGATATTTTGATACGAGAAAGTTCCTTAATGTAGTGGGGAAAACTCCTCTTTATAATTTGTTGCTGTGGTACCATTGGAGTAACTCCTGATGGGTAAATGCAACAAGTTTGACTCGCTGAATACATTGTGCCAAGGATTTCTGTCCTTCCTTGGTCGTGGGGAATGATATTGACGCAATATCATTCTTGTAAGCTAAAGGCAGCTCGTGTTTTAATGCAACTTCTTTTGCGTTTTCTCCGAAGATTTCATTGAGGTTGTCATCTTTGTCTTGTAAAACCAATGTGCTGCCATCTTTAATGTCCTGACTTAGGTTATTATAAAAACAGACCTTTGCTGTAAAAAGTTCATCCATTTGTTCGAAATTGGCAGGATCGTTTGATGATACTATGTGGTCTGCTGCAGTGGCTTCTACATGGAATTTTGCGATTCGGCCTTTAGTCAAAGTTTCCAATGAAAGCAATTCGCCAATGCGAGTGTTGATATTGGATTCCAGAACCACTTCTTTCGTGATTTCCATGGAATCATTGTTTTTAAAAGTGAGAACATAGCCTTTATTGACACGTTCTACAATGAAGAAGAGGGGAAAAATTTTCTTGTTCATAATTACTTTAGTTTATTATCTTTTCTCAGTTAGAAGTTGAAGGCTTAAATCGTAGTTCTTGGCAATGCTGCAATAGTCAAATGCCAGTACTCGTTCCTGATCATAGACTAATTCACTTTCGCCACTATCTTTGTATCTTTTTGTAGGGTTCCCATTTTCGTCCAATATATAGAATTTTAAGGGTGATTTGGTTTTGCCTAAGTAATCCGGTGTAGATATGAGGTAGGATAGGAGACTTTCGTCTGGAATCATTATCTTTCCCTCTCTCTTGGCTTGGATATTGGCTTTGGCCAAACAAATCTTTTCCCGGACAAATAAAATGTAGGTTGGTTCATTAAACTCATAGGTTTTTTGGGGATCACTTTTAATGCTTACCTTCAAACTGCTTATCTGTGAAATCTTATAGTCTTGTCCTTCACGAATTTCACCCAATTGACGGGCCTTTGAAAACATAGACCAGAATACTGCAATTTCGTCAGTGCTGCTGCAAAGAGAATGCTGATAGAGAAGTCCATCAATGCAAATGTCATGAACTTGTTGTTCTGTAAATGGCAAGCCGGGGGCAAAAGATTTCAGACAATAATATGAGGCAAGCATCATAGCCCAATTATTGATGAATCTTTCTCCGATTACATTGTAATCTACTTCACTTTTAATTTCTCTCAGTGATCTTTTCCAAGCGTCATACCACCCTGCATTGAAATTTTCCCGATAGCGCATTAATCCAACAGTTATGTTTGTAGGACACATATTTCTGAGCTTCAAGAACTTTTGATACTTGTCTGTTTCCTCCTTTGATCTTTCACTCTTTTGTGATTCCAAGAAAATCACACGCGAAAATAATGCAATATCAGCAGTTGGCATTTCTTGTCCTGTAATGAGGACACCGCAGTTAATCTTAGTTGCTTCACGATGTTCACCGTCAGAAGAACGCTTTGAACGACCGGCATTGTCATATACACCTTTGAGAAAGTCTATGTGTTTGTTGCTCAGCGAATTTTTGTATTCATCGAAGTGAACTAACATATTGCTGACTTCAGCACATTTCTCACCCATTGCGTAATATGTTGTACTTTCAAGGTTGCTGACCTCTGGATTGTTTTGGAACAAAGCCATCAAGAAAAGAGCAAACTCAGTCTTTCCGGTTCCTTTTTTTCCGTAGATGTTCAGAATAGGGAAAGAGCGTGTGCTATCAGTAATGATGTCCCGGAAGAGGGTTGCAATGTAGAAACAAAATGCAACGATTCCGTTATCACCATACAGCTCATGAAGCATATTGAAATATAACTCCGGAGCTATATCCATTTTGGGGTCATGGATAAATCTTCGTTCATTGACAAATGCGGTTTTATTTGTCTTGTGGAACTTTGACATGGCCGGAAGGTAGAAATTCTCGTTTTCAAGCCGGATTATGCCATATTCATCTATGGGTTTCCATTTTCCCTCATAAATAATTCCATTGCAAAACGCATAAAATCCTTTTTCGCCTAAATTATTCCAACCCATCTGTACTACACGCTGTGCTTCCTCGGTCTTCTCATAGATATAGGCTTTAAACAATTCATATTTGTCCTGACGTTCAAAGAAGAGAAAGTTTCCTTTTCCCTCAATTTTTTCTTTGAATCTATCTAACTTGGTTACATCTGCTTGCTGCAATTCTATGGTTTTTTTTACTCTGTTTTCATTTTCCAATTCAAAGATTCTGGTAGGTTTCTTATCATCAGCAATTAAAAACAAGGGGCGAATAATGAAATTAGTCCAATCTCGCTCACGGCCTTGTGCATCAATATCATAGTAGTGGTAGCCTTTTCTGAAGAAATGAAACCCTTTCAACTCATCATCCTTTTTCAAGGCTTGCTGACGGCGAAGTTCCTGTCTTTTGCGAGCTGCATCAGCTAAGGCTGCTTTCCATACAGAAGCTTTCTTGTACTTATCCTTCAATTCCGTTAGGATTGATGTTTGTTGAACATCGGAGGTGACAAGAACTAACAGACTACATACGTCATTGATTATGCTTATTTTGTCTTCATTGGAAGGGTTTGTTTCAAAGTGCTTTTGTGCATACCAAAGGATGAAGTCTTTTTCTTCCAATGTTTCCCATTTTGAAAGGTCAGTCAGATAGGAATCTGGATCCTGTTTGTGTTCAGCGGTTGGCAATTCACGAACAGAAACATTGAAGCCCATTTCCAAAGCAGTTTTCCCATTTTTGAAAACGAACTGATCTCCGACACCAAATTTAGAACCGTCTTTGGGTACGTCATTGTCTGGAATAAAGCAAATGCTGCATCCAAATTTACTAAATTCATTAAGCTGAGTTTCTGACCAAGTACCTCCTAATGTCGCTATTGCATTTCCTATCCCAATGGATTGCAAACGCATTACATCCGGTGCGCCTTCTACGAGATAAACTTTTCCGGCTTGACGTGCAGCCTTTAAAGCTACGTCTATACCAAAAATAGTTTGGTTTTTCTTGTAAATCAGGCAATCTTTACCATTTAGATATTTGATATAGGATTGAGAATCAATACTTCTTGCTGTGAAGGTTAGGATTCTGCCATATCTGTCTCTTTGAGGAATCATCAAACGCCCACGGTAAAAATCGTAATATTTACCTGGTTGTTTTTCATCTTCGGCAATAAGACCAAGTTGCAGGAGAATGTCTGTTTTTAATCCCTTTGATATGGCAAACGAAAGGAATTGATTTCCTTTTAGCGGACTATATCCTAAACCTATAGTTTGGCAGTATGCTTCATCCCAGCGACCACCTTTGTCTCGTTCAGCATATTGTCGGCAAGCTAAGGCTTCAGAAGTGTTTGCTTGATATTGTCCGCGAAAAAACTCATACGCATACTCGTTGTACGCATAAAAGGTTTCTTTTTGTTTTTGTAACGCAATATCTTCAGAAATATTTTTTTCATATATTGAGGGAATGTCAACATCAGGACAGTACATTTTCAGCAGAAAGCAGATAGCTCCATTGAAGTCAAGCCCATTGCTCTCTTCCACAAGTGAAATTATGTCACCACTCTTTCCGCAACCAAAGCACTTGTATCTGTTGATTGTGCTGTCAAGTAGCAGGGAAGGTGTTTTTTCACTATGAAAAAAGCAGCAACACTTCTTGCGGTGGGGGCCGGCAGTTCTGAGAGTTGTCTCAGGATGCAAGTCTACAGCCAATTGGCATATATCCACTCGGGATTTTACCAAGTCTATGTATTTGTCCTTAATCATTATTGATAGTTTTGGTTGTTGATAGAAATGGTTATTTCCACTTACCGCCCTCAATGATTAAAGAAAGAGCCGTAGCTATGGCAGGTGGGATGATTTTTTCTTCATTGAACCATTTGAGGAACTTTTGCTGCCAAGAATGAGGAGAACCCCCAAGTTCCAAACTGATATGAGCAGTAAATCTGCCTTTTTCTCCGTTAGGAAGGTTTTTGTAATAGAAGGCAATCTCTTTTGTGGTCATGTCTTTAAAGGTTTAAATGGTTATATATTGTATTTATCCAAAATATGGATTATTTTTGTATGCAAATATAGCTCAATTTATTGTACATATTGTGATTTTGCTCAATAAATTGAGGAATTTAGTATTAATTAGCGCATTATTAACGTATTTTTTATGCTTAACACGGAACTAATAGAAAATCTCTATGCTGGACTATCTAAAGAACAGCAGCAGGAGTTACTCACTCTTTTATTTAAGAGGAGTAAGCAGACTTTGAGCTATTTCAAGCGGACGAAAGATATTACGCTTTCAAAACTTGAAGTATTGGCAGACTTCTTTCATATGCCCTTGGATTACTTCCGAGTTGGAAATACATTCAAGGGGAATAATGTGTCCGGGAACAATAACCAAGTCGGGAATGTTTCTGTCAATACGAACCTTATGCTTGAAAACGAAGCATTGAGAAGAGAAATCAAAGCTCTTGAAGACATAGTAAAGGCCAAGAATGATGCCTTAGCAACCAAAGATTTGCTGATTCAGACTTTGATGGGCAAGAAAGAGGAATAGGAGTTATAAAAAGGTGTTAAGAATCAATTACTATAGATTTATAATATATAGTATAGATACCTTCGCTACATTCCGCTACACTCCGCTACAACTTCGCTACATCTATATATACCCATGATGATACAAAAAGTGCTGATAATCAGTTCCGCTACATCCGCTACATAATAAATTCCGTAAAAGGTGTATGTTGGAAAAATATTTTTTTATTGCATTGTTTGGCTGATTTGAAGGGAGTATATAGATACTATTATTAAATAATCTTAATTGAATAACCAAAATCCGTTGGTTTTCAGAGGTTATAAAAGTTTTGTCGAGCGACATATCTGCGACAAAAATGAGCAAAAATGCGTTTTTATAGCGAATTAACTTATTGGAATACAGCTTGTTGCAAAAAGCGTAAAAACGCTTTTGTTTCCCTGTCTCTCCGCAATAAATGCTGAAAATCAGCAAATTGCAAAACAAACACCCAGTTTTACACCCAATAATGTAAAGCTGGGTGTTTTTGTGTTATTTAAGAAATGATTTTTTGTTGGGGTTTATTAAACAAGATACTATTTTTTCTTAAAATAAAAAGATACATCAAAGGTTGCCTATGTACATGCGAATGCATTAGATAGGCAACCTTTAGTTATTTAAGTGGCATTGCATTACTTAGGAAATGTGGCTTCAATTTGTTTGGCAACACGTTTTATAGCACCTCTAATGTCTGCAGATACGCTCAATCCTAATGTACTGTATGCACCACGACATGAAGCTATCGGGCGACCCGTGAGGAAATCTATGAAATTCACAGTTACAATGGATTCTTCTTCTAAAATATCTACCCCATATTTTACCATAAGCAGTTTTGACTGTTGTGTTGCAGTCAGCTCATTTATACGCATATCACTGACCAACGTAAGACGAGAGCCTTCTACTGCATCAAACAACTGTATTTCGTATTCCATCAGTTGGGCAGGAATGTGATAGGTGTCATTGTTGATGATTGAGGCATATTCATATTTAGACAAATCTGCATTTTGCGACACAACGCTTTTAGAGGTTGTGCAAGATGATACGGCTATTCCGATAAAAAATAGGAATGTGATAATTACTCTATTCATAAATACTTATTTAGGTTCGATATGCAAATAATAGCTTTCTTCTGCCAATCCCTCCTCATCAGGAAGCCGATGCAACATCAGCATGCGGGTGGTTTCGTTTTCCCAATACCTTTCAGCCACTACACCTTTTTCAGGCAGACATTTGAATAGACTTTCTTTGCCGTTGGCATTTTCTCCAGTACCAAGACTGTTTTCCATCAGTATCATGACTGCCTTTTTAGTTGTCGGCAGAAAGTCTGCATCCGGCAGCAATTTATGGTTTACTGGGACAAATCGAGAATAAGGATTATAGCCCTTGGCAACAATGTCATACAACTTGTACTCATAATTTCGATCCAACAGACAATAGGCCGTCAGATTCGTAGGCTTCTGTAGATTAATTGCGCCCCATTCAAGTCCCAAAAAATCGCGGTCATAAAGCGTGATGCGATGCGAAGTTTCATATTCCACTTTTCCATCGCGGTAGCCTTTCAGATGGCTCTTTACCGTACCGCTCTTGAAGAAGTGCGAACTCCATTGTGTAGTGATATGTGTTTCAGCGCTTTCTGCAGAAACTTTGTTTTCAGCCACTTTGAATGTGTGAGGAAAATCATCTGCGCTCCACACAATAGAATCATAATAGTGTGTGAACTCAGGGATGTCTATGGGTGAATATTCACCGTTTATATCCGTGATTCGGAAGGTAATCAAATCGAGAGGTGCCGGCAGCGGACTTTCAATTCTCATAAAGGGAGTATATTCTGCCATAATCATTTTGAACTTCACTTCTTCGGGCAACTCCTCCGGTTGGGGGTCTGTTGGTCCATCATTGTTAATAGCTCTGGATAAACAGATAAGCGTATAAGCTTTTCTTTCCCCATCATTGGCTGAAATCTGAATCTCTTCGTGTGCAACCTCGTCAGAAGTCGATGGAGGAAAATGAATTTTCACCTGATTGCCTTCTACCTTGAGGGTGGCCCATCCACAATCGTATGCGTAAGAATCAGCTGATATGGGGTTAAGTACGTCAAAATTCTCGCAAGTCATTACCATATCACCTCCCTTGCCATTCGTCTCAAAAAAATAGGCAGGGGAAACCTCTGCAGTGGATTTTAAAAATTTGACGTTTGCGGGCGTAAGGATTTCATACGACCACTTCATGGAATTGGCTGGCGAAACTTCATCCTTGTCGCAAGCCGTCAGGAGCAGGCAGATAATCGCCATAAAAGGCATGAACAATTTATTCATATTCGTATCATATACTCTATTGGCCCCATTTGAGTGGCTAAATGGATGATGAGAAACGTGAGCCAATTATGCTTCATCCTAAGCAACCAGATGAACATACCGTTTCTTTGATTTCTATTCTTGGGTAGATGATTCTACACAAATGTAAAATTAGTCATTTAATCGAGATTTTGCTTTATGTTGAACGAATTTATAATTTGAATCCTCTGTTTTTTTGTTCTCTCTGCACCGAGTTACGCAGATTCTGCTGTAACTTTTCCCATTGTTCCTTAAACCATTGTACTATGGGCTGTCGGTTTATGGTCAGCACCAACTTGTGTTCCTCAGTCAAATCGTCCTCAATCTTGCAGACCGCATCCTTTATTTGAAATGACTGCCTTCTTCATCTTCATGTTCAGCTCCTGTCGGTGTATCTCCTGCTGGCAGTGTTTCTCTGTGCTATGACGCTCTTCCTGCATCCTCATGTGCTCGTTCAGCAGACGGATTTGATTGTCACGTTTGTCTATCTTACCCTGTAGTTTTCCGTTGGCTTGTTCCAGCTCCTTCAGCTTACCGCTGCCGAAAAGAGAACCGAGCCCGCTGGCAATGGCTGTCATGGCATCCGTAGCCTTGTTTTTCAGTTGCTCGGTTCTGGCTTCACTTTTGATTTTAGCCAGCTCGCTTTCCGCCCGTTCCTTTTCGGCAAGCAGCAGACCGATATTTTCCTGTATATCCTCTGTCTGGTTCAGCAGGTCACGGTAGTATTGGGCGGTGGTGGTATGCCGGGCTTCCGAGCCGACAATGCCACGTTTCAATCCGTATTTTGCCATAGCCAGTGCATACCCGTCCTGATAGGCTTTCAGCTTATGCCGGGTTATGATGTCATTGGCTGACAGCCGTGCTGCACCGCTCGGCTTCTTGCGGTAGTTCTTCTTCACCAGTTTTTCCGACTTCTTCTTTCTGCGTTCGGTCTGGACGATAAGCTATGTCCTGTCTCAAATTTTCGTTCTCCGCTTCCAACCTCTTGACCTTGCTGCCGCCCAAAAGAGAACTCACCCCGTCTGCTATGGCTGTGGTGGCGTTTACCGCCGCATTCTTCATCTTCTGCGTGTTGATTTCTTCCTAGACTTGCTTCAACCTCTTTTGCAATTCCTCTTCCAGTCCCAGCAGGGTTTCTATGTTCTCCTGCAGACTGTCTTGTTGCTCTATCAGCTCCTTGTAGTATTGCATGGTGGAGATGTGTTTTGCCAGTGAACCGTCTATTCCTCTTTGCAAGCCATATTTGCCCATGGCTTGTGCGTAGGTGTCCTGATAGTGTTTCAGCTTGTGCCTTGCCATGACATCGTCAGCACACAGCCGCACGTCCTGTGTGTTCTTCTTGCGGTATTTCTTTTTCCCGTTCTGTTCTTCTTTTTGGGCTTTCCTGCGCTCTCCGGTCACTATCGGTACGATAGTGGCGTGTATGTGCGGTGTCTTTTCGTCCATGTGCAGAATTCCATCATTATTCATCGGGAATATATGGAAAATATCACTGATTGATACGATATATAGGCTAATTTGTCTCAGAACAATTTTTTTAATCCTAAAAAAGCATAGCTTTGCAACATGAAAAACAACCTTTAATTAGAAAATACTTATTTAACATTTGGTTTTATTATGCAAAAAATCTCTTCTTCTGCGTCATTTGCAGATTCGAAGCCTCATTATGACTTATTGGATGGGTTGCGAGGCGTTGCGGCTTTATTAGTAGTATGGTATCATGTGTTCGAAGGTTATGCTTTTGCCGGAGGAACCTCTATAGAGACAATCAATCACGGTTATCTGGCTGTGGATTTTTTCTTTATTCTATCGGGGTTTGTCATTGGCTATGCGTATGATGACCGTTGGGGAAAGACACTCACGGTGAAGAATTTCTTCAAGCGCCGTCTGGTGCGTCTGCATCCTATGGTAGTATTGGGAGCAGTGTTGGGGGCAATTACTTTTTTCATTCAGGGCAGTGTGCAGTGGGACGGAAGTCATGTAGCCACTTCTTTAGTAATGGTGGCTCTTTTGTGTGCCATGTTTTTTATTCCTGCTGTGCCCGGTGCAGGATATGAGGTGCGTGGAAATGGCGAGATGTTCCCGCTTAACGGTCCGGCATGGTCTTTGTTTTTCGAGTATATCGGGAATATCTTCTACGCATTGTTTATTCATAAGTTTTCTACCAAGGCATTGACGGTAATGGTCGTGATATTGGGTATCGCATTGACAATGTTTGCTTGTTCTGATGCCGCCGGTTATGGAAGTATCGGTGTAGGCTGGACATTGGATGGAGTCAATTTCGTGGGCGGATTGCTGCGTATGTTGTTTCCTTTTTCTATGGGTATGTTGTTGTCGCGTTGTTTTAAACCGGTGAAAATTAGAGGAGCTTTCTGGATATGTTCGATTGTGTTGCTGATTTTGTTTCATATTCCTTTCGTGGAAGGTTCGGAGCCGATACTTATGAACGGTGTGTTCGAGATGTTCTGCATTATCTTCGTTTTTCCGGCGTTGGTATGGTTGGGAGCATCGGGCAGCACTACAGATAAAACATCCACCCGTATCTGCAAGTTCCTTGGTGATATTTCTTTCCCACTTTATATCATCCATTATCCGTTTATGTATCTGTTTTATGCTTGGCTCATCAAGAATGAATATTTCACATTGGGTGAAACTTGGGAGGTAGCTGTGTGTGTATGTGCATGGAATGTGTTGCTGGCTTACGCTTGTCTTAAACTGTATGACGAACCGGTAAGAAAATGGTTGAGCAAGAAATACCTGACTAAGAAATAAAAAATAAATGTGTCAAAAGTAAAGCCGGTTTTTCCGGAACTCACTTTTGACACATTTTTCTATTCTTTATATTGTTGCCTTTTTATTTTTTATGAGCGTCAGGTTTATTGGGCTGATGCATAATCTTCAGCAAGTCACGATGAAACTTGATCTCCGCTCGTTGCAGTTTGAATAGTTTCTTGGGAGAGAGAATCTTTTTGAAACGATTTAAATATTCGATGTCCAGTTTGTCAGACTCCAAACGGGCATGAGCGATTTCATCCACAATTTCTTCGTATTCAGCATCGGTGGTATTGGGGTTTTTTCCTTTACGTGCTTTTTGCCAGGCTTTGTCATTGATGGCTTTTTTACGATCTTGCAATTCAAAATAAATAGGGAAGAACTTACCGGCTTCTTCTGCTGTCAGTTCTGCCTTTTGAGTGAGGTATGCCTCTTGTTTGGCTCTAAATTCTTCTTTAGAAAATCCCGGTTTCTTTTGTGCCTGCACAGATAGGGTGAGGCATAAAATAAATAGTAGAGTAGTCAGTTTTTGTATCATTTCGACTAAAGTTTTAATTGTATGTTTCAGTATCGGCCTCTGTCAGATATTGATAAAGTGTGTAGTCATCCATCATAGAATGCTCCATGATAGTTTCTATATATTCGTCAGAAAACTCGGCCGCTTCCGCTGCTGTAAATATAGGTGTATCTTGTTTAGGCCGTCCGACAAAAACTCTGACGCTCAACATGAGTCCGCAGAACATGGCTGTCATATATATCCATGGTTTCACACGTTGCCATGTAGTGATGACAGGTTCGGAAAGGGAGATTTCCTTTTCCGGCAGTTTTTCCATTAGTTCTTTAGAGAAGTTTTCGAAATAACCTTCGGGTACTGTAAACGGATTCTTGGTCCCGCACTTCCTCAGCAATTCATCTTCTTCTTTCATAATTCACTCTCCTTTCTGTCTTTTAGATGCTTTTAATTTGAAAAGGTTTAAAAGCATTCTTTTAAAAAACTCTCTATTTTTTTCACTGCATGGTGATAGGAAGCTTTCAGAGCTCCTACACTTGTACCCAATATCTCGGAAATTTCTTCATACTTCATTTCCTGAAAGTATTTCAGGTTGAAGACTATTCGTTGTTTGTCGGGTAGTGTATGCAATGCTTTTTGGAATAGTCTTTGGGTTTCGTCTCCACTGAAATAACTGTCTCCTTCCAGTTTATTCACCATTTCGGCATCGGCTTCATCGATGGATAACTGGTTATTTGCACGTTGTTTGTTCAGGAAGGTAAGGCATTCATTTAAGGCGATGCGATAGAGCCACGTAGACATTTTAGCTTCGGCACGGAAGTAGTCAATATTTATCCAGGCTTTGATAAATGTATTCTGTAACAGGTCATTGGCATCATCGTGCGAAAGCACCATGCGGCGAATCTGCCAGTATAGCTGCTCGCTATACTGTTTCACGATGCATTCGAATGCTTCCCTTTGTCGTTTGGGATCTTGCAATAATGCTATTATTTCTTTTTCATTATAGGTATCCATGAACCGGTTTTGTGTTTTCTTTATAGTGTAACCTTCAGGTTCTCTTTAGCAAGAAGTGTATTGGGAAATACACTCCTTGCTTCCTGCAATAGAATGTTTTCATCTTCATAACGGGCGGAAAAATGTCCGATGAGTAACTGTTTTACATCTGCGTCGCGAGCTATTTCACCGGCTTGCATGGCAGTAGTGTGAAATGTTTCTTTGGCGCGTTGGGCATCACATTGTGCAAAGGTTGCTTCGTGAAAAAGTAAATTCACCCCTTTTATTTGCTCTATGATAGGGCGATGGAAAATAGTATCCGAACAATAGGCATAGCTGCGGGGCGGAGCAGGCGGAGTAGTCAGACGGTTGTTAGGGATAACAGTACCGTCCGGCAACACATAATCTTCTCCGTTTTTGATACGATTAAGTTCGAATACGGGAACTTTATAAAAATCAATCATATCCCTGATGATATGGTTGGGTGTCGGTTTTTCCGCAAAAAGGAATCCGCAGGTAGGAATGCGATGACGCAGCGGGATACTGCTGACTGTTACGGAACGGTCTTCATAAACGACTTCGGCTTTTGTGGGGTTAATCAGATGGAATTCCACGTTGTATGCCATTCCTTTGCAGAAATATTCCAGTTGAGGCGTGAGTATCCGTTCGAGGTCGGCATGGCAATGTATATGCAGTGTAGCCGTGCGCCCCACCAGTCCGAACGTAGAGATAAGTCCCATCAGTCCGAAGCAATGGTCACCGTGCAGATGAGATATAAATATATGGTTGAGACGCGTAAACTTCAATTTAGAGCGACGTAATTGTAACTGTGCTCCTTCTCCGCAATCTATCATAAATAACTTTTCACGGATATTCACGACTTGCGAAGAAGAAAAGTGTCTTGTTGTTGGTAATGCCGAACCACAGCCTAATATATGTACTTCAAATTTTTCCATCACTGCAAAGATACTATCTTTTTGGATGAAAAATATAAAAAGGTTGTAAAAACATATACAGCTGTCGGGGTTATTTCTTGTGTTTGATTTCTACGGCATTCATTCCTCGTGGTCCGCGTTCCAGTTTAAAAGTCACTAAATTTCCGTCTGTTACCTCGTCTTGCAGACCGCTTACATGGAAAAAGTACTTCTCTGCATTTTTCAGGTTTTTGATGAAGCCATATCCTTTGGAAGTATTGAAGAATTCTACTCTTCCTTCATATTCGGTTATCACAGGTTCATCTGTTTTACGTGGAGTGGAAACTTCGATAGTGCTGATATCTATTTCCTGAGGCTTTTCATTTGTAGTAGGAGGAGTGTCGGTTATTACACCGTTTTCGTCTACGTATGCTATCATATCTTCGAAAGATGATGTGCCGCTATTCTTCCTTTCTTCTTTCTTTTGTTGTTTTGCTAAACGTTTTTCTTGTTTTTTCTTTTCTAAATCTCTTTTGGTAAATGAAATTGGTTTCGCCATTTGATTCTTTTTAAATTAGTATATACGCGGTATTATATATGAATACTGCATTGAATTAATAAATAGGTAATAAGAAGACGGGGAGAAGTCGTTGTGAAATGCTAGCTCGAAATTTTATTACTTCATAAAGATACGGTTTTTTATCGGATATTCCATAAAAGAGTTTACTTTTTAAGGAATAATGGCATAAAAAAAAGGATGCACCGATTGAGGTACATCCTTTTCTGCGTTATTTTAAAGTAATCTGATTACTTCTTTTTGTTTTCCAACTGTTCTTTCAAAGCAGCCAAAGCATCGATATCGCCCAAAGTTGTAGAAGCAGCCTGGTTCTGGATAGCAGGAGTTTCTTCTCTCTTAGTAGCTTTCTTTGCGTTAGAAGCTGCTTTCTTTTCAGCTCTTTCTTCTGCTTTTGCAGCATCTTCGAAAATACGGCTGTGAGAAAGGATAATTCTCTTAGCATCCTTATTGAATTCAATTACTTTGAATGACAGTTTTTCGTCCAACTGAGCCTGAGAACCGTCTTCTTTTACTAAGTGTTTCGGAGTTGCAAAACCTTCTACACCGTAAGGAAGAGCTACTACAGCACCCTTGTCCAACATTTCGATGATAGTACCTTCGTGTACAGAACCTACAGTGAATACTGTTTCGAATACATCCCAAGGATTTTCTTCGAGTTGTTTGTGACCAAGGCTCAAACGACGGTTTTCTTTGTCGATTTCCAATACCTGAACTTCGATGTCTGCACCGATCTGAGTGAATTCAGAAGGATGTTTCACTTTCTTAGTCCAAGACAAGTCAGAGATGTGGATCAATCCGTCTACACCTTCTTCGATTTCTACGAATACACCGAAGTTAGTGAAGTTACGAACTTTTGCAGTATGCTTAGAACCTACAGGATACTTTTCTTCGATAGTTTCCCATGGATCTTGTTTCAACTGTTTGATACCCAAAGACATCTTACGTTCGTCACGGTCAAGAGTCAGGATAACAGCTTCTACTTCGTCACCTACCTTCATGAAGTCTTGAGCAGAACGCAAGTGCTGTGACCAAGACATTTCAGATACGTGAATCAAACCTTCTACGCCCGGAGCGATTTCGATGAATGCACCGTAGTCAGCCATAACGACTACTTTACCTTTCACCTTGTCACCTACCTGCAGGTTAGCATCCAAAGCATCCCATGGGTGCGGAGTCAGTTGTTTCAAACCAAGAGCGATACGTTTCTTTTCGTCATCGAAGTCAAGGATAACAACGTTCAACTTCTGGTCGAGTTCTACAACTTCTTTCGGATCGCTTACACGGCCCCAAGACAGGTCAGTGATGTGAATCAAACCGTCTACGCCGCCAAGGTCGATGAATACACCGTATGATGTGATATTTTTAACAGTACCTTCCAGTACTTGTCCTTTTTCAAGTTTACCGATGATTTCTTTCTTCTGCTGTTCAAGTTCAGCTTCGATAAGAGCTTTGTGAGAAACAACAACGTTTTTGAATTCCTGGTTGATTTTAACCACTTTGAATTCCATTGTTTTGCCTACAAATACATCGTAGTCGCGGATAGGCTTAACATCAATTTGAGAACCCGGCAAGAATGCTTCGATACCGAATACGTCAACAATCATACCACCCTTAGTGCGGCACTTGATAAAGCCTTTAATGATTTCTTCGTTTTCAAGAGCAGCGTTCACACGATCCCAAGAGCGAGTTGCACGTGCTTTCTTGTGTGACAGGATCAACTGTCCTTTTTTGTCTTCCTGATTTTCAATGTATACTTCTACAGTATCACCTACTTTCAGTTCAGGATTGTAACGGAACTCACTCAAAGGAATGATACCGTCTGATTTGTAGCCGATATTAACAACTACTTCGCGTTTGTTCATTGCGATAACAGTACCGTCCACAACCTCGCGGTCATTTACTTTGTTCAGTGTACTGTCATAAGCTTGTTCAAGAGCTTCGTGGCTCATGCCTGTAACGGCTTCACCGTTTTCATAAGCTTCCCAGTTGAAGTCTTCAACAGGAGCGATGTTTTTTAAATTTTCCATTAATAAAATTGTTAAAATTCTCAGTTAATTACGTTAGACATTATATTGATTATCTAATTTCGGGCGCAAAGATACAATAATTTACTGAATCACAAATAGATTTGAGGCTTTTTCTTTAAATTTGAATATTTAATTGTCTAATTATAAACCGATATTGAATTATGTTCATATCTTTGCGATAATATAAATCTATTTAGCAAATGCTACCATCCATACTATTAGCGGTTGTTGCTTTATTTTTTATGATAAAGTGGTGGCTCGAAACAAAGAAAACAAAAAGTCTGAATAAGGAAGTTCTTGCCCAAAAGAACGAACTTGGTTTAAACAAAGATTTTTCGGATGCCATCTTACGCAATATCGATGCGTACATTGTATTGGCCAATCGTAATTTTCTGGTAGAGAAAACCAATTATTATAGTTTGAACAGTGAAAAGGATGACTGTGTCCTTCACAGGGTGGGGGAATTGCTTCGGTGCAAAAATGCGTTGGATTCCGGTGCATGCGGCACTCACGAGAATTGTAAATCCTGTCCGGTGCGTGCTTCCATCGAAAGGTGTTTTCGCGAAAAAAACAGCTTTTCCCGGTTGGAAGCTCCGATGAGGCTTTATTTGTCGGATGACACTGATAACTACGTGGATTGTGTGGTGAGTGTTTCGGGGGCATATATGGTGCAGAACAGAGATGAAAAGGTGTTGCTGACCGTGAGAGATATTACGCGTTTGAAGAAGGTACAGGAAGAACTGGAGGCGGCCAGGCGGGTGGCGGAAGTGGCAGGTGAACAGAAGACAGCTTTCCTGGCTAATATGAGCCATGAAATTCGGACTCCGCTGAATGCGATAGTTGGTTTCGCGGGATTGTTGTCCAATGCTTCCGAATCCGAACGTAATTCTTATGTTGAGATAATCAAAGGTAATACGAATATGTTGTTGCAGTTGGTTAATGATATTCTGGATATGTCAAAGATAGAGGCGGGGACATTGGAGTTTATTTATTCCGATACGGATGTTAATCAGATAATGCGTGAACTGGAAGGAATTTTCCGGCTGCGTCTGGAAGAGGCTGACAGTCCGGTGCGTATTGTGTTTGAGCCTTGTCTGCCGGTCTGCTTTATTCATACCGAAAAGAACCGGGTGTCACAGGTACTTTCCAATTTTCTGTCGAATGCATTCAAGTATACCAAAGAAGGCAGCATCACTTTAGGATATAAGGTGCGGGAGGATGATATCTACTTCTATGTGCAGGACACGGGAGCCGGCATTCCGGCCGGGAAGGTGGATAAAGTCTTTGAACGTTTCATGAAACTGGATGCCAAAAAGCAGGGCACGGGTTTGGGGTTGTCTATCAGCCGGACCATTATCAAGAAACTGGGCGGTGAGATAGGGGTATTCTCGGAATACGGCAAAGGTTCTACTTTCTGGTTTACCCTGCCGGTGAAACCTTTTGATTTTTTACCTTTGCAGCAACGGACGGAAGACGTTTCGGAAACCGTTGAATTCAATGAAACCGAATACGATGCGGGGGCTGTTCGCCGAACCATTCTGATAGCCGAGGACATGGACGACAATTATCTGCTCTATAAGATTTATCTGGAAAAACACTATGATTTGATCCGTGCCACAAATGGTGAAGAAGCCGTTTCCAAATACCTGGAATGCAATCCGGATATTATTTTGATGGATATAGGCATGCCCGTGGTGGACGGTTATCAGGCAACGGATGCCATTCGCCAACTGTCTTCCGATATCCCCATTGTGGCGGTAACGGCTTTTGCATACGATGAAGACAGAAGAAAAGTAATGTCCAGAGGCTTCAACGGTTATTTATCAAAGCCTCTGAACAAAGATGAACTATTGAAAATGCTTCATAAGATGGGGATCTGATATTTTAATCTTCCAGTGAATAGTCAATGGTAGTCACCACGCGTATTCGTTTGATATAAGGAGTATTGGCATCGCGGTCTTCGATGCTGAATTGTCCTTGATAAGCTCTTTTTATCTTTCCCAGTTCACTGTCCGAGTCTTTGGCAAACTTGATGGCGGCGGCGCGGGCGTTCTTTGTTGCTTCTTCTATCATCTGAGGTTTCACGGCATTGAGCCCTGTAAAGTCATACTGCACATTGTAGCGGTAATCTCCTCCGGTAATGGCGATGCCCTGCTTCAGAAGCTCACTCTGTTCTTTTATCAGATTACGGACAAGTTCCACTTTGTCGGATGTAACAGTGATGACAGTTGTAATATTATAACGGAATTGAATCGGATTACTATTATAACGGTCGGCCTGCAAGTCGATAAGTTCGGGAGCATTGATACTGATTTCCTGCTCCGTGATACCTTTTTGTTTGAGGAAAGTGACGATAGTCTGATTCGTATTATTAATCTTATTATATAAGGCAGGCAAGTCATTTCCCACTTCCTTGTACATCAGAGGCCAAGTAACCTTGTTGGCAGGCACTTCCATTTCAGCCAATCCTTTGACGGTTACTACCCGGTCTTTACCGGCGAAAGTATCCAGTCCGTTTTTGATAAAATACCCCATAATCAGCATACCTATTGCTAAGATAATGGCTTCCGGTTTCCAACTTTTCATGTCTTAATTGTTTTTAGTTATACAATTTATTTCTTATTATAAATGTCCAAGACCTTTTTTACTGAACCATATTTCTGCAACAATTGTTTAGCCTTTTTTTCGTCTAGCTGCAGCTCCTCCATAATCATTCTCATTCCCCGGTCTACCAGTTTTTGGTTGCTTAGTTGCATATTGACCATTCGGTTTCCCTTCACCCTTCCCAGTTTTATCATCACGGAAGTGCTGATCATGTTGAGAATCATTTTTTGCCCTGTGCCGCTTTTCATGCGCGAACTGCCGGTCACAAACTCCGGGCCCACAATCATTTCGATGGGAATATCCACTGCGTGTGAGAGGGGAGAATCAGGATTGCTGCTGATTCCTGCTGTCAGTATGCCTCTTTTCCGTGCCTGTTGCAATGCGCCGATGACATAAGGCGTTGTTCCCGAAGCGGCAATGCCTATCACGGTATCTTTGTCGCTGATGTGGAAAGCCTGCAATTCTTCCCATCCCTTCAACGTATCGTCTTCCGCATTTTCCACCGGATGCCGCAGAGCCGTTTCGCCTCCGGCTATTATACCTATTATATAAGTATCGGGCATACCGAAAGTCGGTGGAATCTCCGAAGCATCCAATACCCCCAGGCGTCCGCTGGTTCCGGCTCCGATATAAAATACCCGTCCGCCTTGCTGCATCCGTTCCACGATGCCTGTTACCAGTCTTTCTATGTGGGGAATACAGGAGCGCACGGCCAAGGCTACTTTTTGGTCTTCCTCATTGATACCTTCCAATAAGCTTCGCACGGACAACTGTTCCAGGTCTTCGTGCAAAGACGGCTGCTCGGTTATTTTAATAAAACTCATATTCTGAAATGATAATTTATCAACCCTTCCATCGGACTCTTTATTATCTTGCCGACTTGAATGCCCAATGCATCGGCTGCTTCTTTCACCTCCGCCCGGAAATGCCATGCGATGGAACCGATAAAATGAACCGGGCAACCGGCATATTCGTACAGCATCACATTTCTTTTGAAGAAATCGGTGAAGCAGGAAAGCAGCAACGCATGAATCTCCGCTCTTTGCCGGTGTGCGGATAAGAAAGGAGTGAGGCTTGCCAGAAAACGGTTGGCAAGCGGCTGCCGATATACTTTGTCCAAGATAAAGGCAGGCGTCAACTCATATTCTTTCAGCAGCAGTTCGCACAAGTCGGGGGGAAGCTGTTTTTTGAGGCAGTCACCCACCAGGCGTTTACCCAGCACGGCTCCGCTTCCTTCGTCCCCCAATATGTACCCCAGTGGAGAAACATTGGAAACAATTTTTTCACCGTCGTACTCGCAGGAATTCGATCCTGTTCCCAATATACAGGCAATGCCTTTCGTGTGTCCGCACAAGGCGCGGGCGGCTCCCGACAAGTCACTTTCCACCGCAACATGGGCGTGTGGGAAACATTCGGTGAGGGCATCTGCTACGATGCATGCCTTTTCGGGCGTGCAGCCGGCGCCATAGAAATAAAGTTCGGTGACGGTGTCTTTTTCCGTCAACTGCGGGAAAAGGTTTTTTGTTATTTGCCGGCTTATTTCTTTGGTGGAAAGATAAAACGGATTGATGCCGGGAGTTTGGACTATCCGGTAATCCGTTTGGCTGTTGCCGATGCACCAATCGGTTTTGGTGGAACCACTGTCTGCTATTACAATCATGGTTACTGGTTAATGGTTATAGTGTACGCAAAGATATGAATAATAATTGAAAGTGAGTGCCGAATCAACAAAACGTGATACAATATGCATTAGATATGAATCAATTATTGAGCGTTTTCCTAGGAATTATTCTATTTTATATTTTTGTCGGTTAGACTTAACCGATTGAGAAATAAACTTTTAGCGAACTATTTGAAAAGTAGCGGTAACGAGTTAGCAACCGTGTGAATTTCAGCGTTTTGCATTACTATGCTGTCAAATAACTCTTTCAAGTGCAAATATAGGGATTTTTTTCGAAAGTACGAACTATCGGTGGCAGTTTTATAAAATCGACTGGCGAAAAAACAAATAGAATTTTCCAAAATAGCTTTGGATAAGCCATTAACGAAATACTTTCTTTTAAGAGCACAGTGGTTTACCCAATAAAATTATATACCTTTGTGACAAGTTAAAGAAGATGTCGCAATGAATCGGATAAAAGAAACATTGATTGAGGCGGGTATTAGTCAAACTGAATTGGCTAAACGGATTGGTAAAGGTTTTAACATGGTCAATCTATACGCTACGAACAGAGTGTAACCGCCTATACCCGTACTATACAGGATAGCGGAAATACTGAATGTGGATGTGCGTACACTTCTTGTACCTAATGAAATAAAAAAATAGACATATGGCAAATACTAATCTAAAAGAAGCTAAGGCGGCTAAGAATGATGAGTTCTATACGCAATTTCATGACATAGAGATTGAAATGAATGCCTATCTTGAATATGACCCGGACGTGTTTAGGGGAAAGACTGTATTGCTTCCTTGTGATGACCCCGAATGGAGCAACTTTACCCGATACTTTGCTGCCAAGTTTGATGAGTTAGGCTTGAAAAAACTGATTTCTACGAGTTATGCGCCGGATAGCAAAAAATACAAAACACCTTATCAGCCCTCTTTGTTTGAGAAAGAAGCGCCTCAATTCGACCCGTCCAAGGCACAGGTGAAAGGTAAGATATTCATCTTGGAACGAGACAAAAGCGGGGACGGACGTATCAATATTGATGACCTCGAATGGAAGTATATGGATGGTGACGGGGATTTCCGAAGCAAAGAAGTTACCGAACTTCGTAATGAAGCGGATTTTATCATCACCAATCCGCCGTTCTCCCTCTTTCGTGAGTTCTTGGCTTGGATTGTGGAAGCTGGGAAGAAGTTTGCTGTAATAGGTAACATGAACGCAATCACTTATAAAGAGGTCTTTCCCTTGATAAAAGATAACAAAGTTTGGTTAGGTGCTACAGGAAATGGAAATGATATGGTTTTTGGCGTTCCTGACGGAGCTAAAGTAGATGAGAAAGACAAGGCTAAAGCTGCAAGATTGGGATATGTCGGTAATTATACCCGATTAGGCAATTCATGTTGGTTTACCAGCATAGAGCATGGTCGTCGTCATGAGCCATTGCCACTGATGAGCATGGCAGACAACCTCCGCTTTTCCAAACATAAGGAACTGAAAGGCAAAGCTGCCTATGACCGCTACGATAATTATGATGCCATTGAAGTACCTTTTACGGATGCCATTCCGTCAGATTATGAAGGAGTGATGGGAGTTCCTATCTCATTTCTGATTAAATATTGTCCGGAGCAATTTGAAATCTTAGGGATAACCGATAGGCAAAACACATCTTGTTTACGAACGAAAAAGTACACGGATATGGATAGCCCCAAATATAACGACTTAAATGCCCGAAGCGTTATTAAGGTTGGCGAAAAATATATTCCCATGTACGCCCGATTACTCATTCGCAAATTATAATCTGATATGCTTAATAAGAACACGTGCATAGACTTGGGTGTAATATTTCCTGTCAACCATATAATAAGTTTCATTCTGAGGCACTTCGGAATGAAGCAATACTGCCCCGTCATTGAGTTTCGTCACTTTGGATTCTTTTCCATGACGGTCAACCTGGATTTGCTCGGGATAGATTTTAGAGGCACTTCCGAACCACGTCTTTGTTATCCCTAAGATTTCAACTTCCTATATTGAATAAATAATCTTTTAAACACTTCAACATTATGAATATAAGCACTTCTTCCATATACTCCATTAGGGTCTTGGTCTATACCACGATTACAACCTAAGATTTCAACTTAAAAATAAAGACAAAAATATAATATTATGACTCAGCATAATGCCATCAAGCTTTTTGAAACCAAGAAAGTTCGTACTATTTGGGATGACAAAGAAGAAAAATGGTACTTTTCCATAGTGGATGTGGTGGCTGTCCTAACCGATAGCCCTAATCCTCGTAAGTATTGGAGTGTCTTGAAAACACGTTTAAAAAAAGAAGGGAGTGAGTTGACTACAAATTGTAGTCAACTGAAAATGAAATCGGCTGATGGAAAGATGTATTTAACCGATGTCGCAGATACTCAGCAGCTTCTTCGTTTGATTCAGTCTATTCCATCGCCTAAAGCAGAACCGTTCAAGCAATGGATGGCACAAGTGGCGACTGAACGTCTTAACCAAATGCAAGACCCCGAACTCTCTATCAATCAAGCACTGGTGGACTATAAGCGGTTGGGGTATTCGGATAATTGGATTAATCAGCGTCTCAAATCTATAGAGATTCGTAAAGACCTCACGGATGAATGGAAGCGGCACGGATTGCAAGAGGGGGTGCAGTTTGCTACGCTGACCGATATTATTTATCAGACCTGGAGTGACATGACCGCCAAGGAATATAAGCAGTTCAAAGGTCTGAAAAAAGAGAACTTACGTGACAATATGACCAATAAGGAATTGGTGCTAAATATGTTGGCGGAACTTTCCACCAAAGAAATATCTGAAAGTAAAAATCCGGAGACATTTCGGGAACACATGGATGTGGCGGAAGCCGGTGGTGAGATTGCCCGCAATGCCCGTATGGAGTTGGAAGCCAAGACGGGCAAGGCGGTCATCAGTCCGTTGAACGCCAAGACAGGCATTGCGCTCAATTCATCACCGGAAGAAGAAGACACAAAAGAATAATCCTATAAAGTGAATCAATATTATGGAGACAACATTACATACAGAATGGACTGTCGAAGACATCTGTAAAGGGTTTACCTACAACGAATTGGAAGGTAAAGGTCTATTTGGATTGGACGGGCGGCTCACTATCCAACCCGAGTATCAACGCCATTATATCTACAACGATGGGAAACGTGATGTAGCGGTAATAGAATCCCTGCTGAAAGGCTATCCCATCGGACTAATCTATTTCAATCGGACTGTGAACGGACGATTTGAAGTACTTGACGGGCAGCAACGCATCACTTCTATCGGTCGGTTTGTTACAGGTAAATTCGCCATCAAGGATGAAGCGGATAACGTGCAGTATTTCTCGGGATTGCCCGAAGAGCAGCAACAAAAGATTATGCAATCCTCTCTGCTGGTATATGAATGCGAGGGTGAAGAAAAGGAAATAAAAGAGTGGTTTAAGACCATCAATATTGTGGGCATTCCGCTCAAGGAGCAGGAATTGCTCAATGCCATCTATTCGGGCGAGTTCGTAAATGCAGCCAAGCGGGTGTTCAGTAATTCCCAAAATGCGGAAATACAGAAATGGAGTCATTATATCAAGGGAGATGTGAAACGGCAGGATTATCTGGCGGAAGCCCTCCGGTGGATTTGCGACAGTAAGGGGATGAGCATTGATGCCTATATGAGCATACACCGTCACGAGCCTTCCACGGGAGAATTGGAAAGTTATTTCCGTTCTGTGATTGACTGGGTATCGGCTACCTTTACTATGGTAGAGCGTGACATGTGCGGCTTGGAATGGGGACGGCTGTATGAAACGTACCATACCACCCCTTATAGTACCGTCCATGTTACAGAACGGGTAAAAGCCTTGCAAGCGGATGAAAGCGTGCGGTGTCCCCGAAATATTTACGAATATGTACTGGGTGGAGAAGAGGATAGGAAATTACTTGACATCCGTATCTTTGAAGAATCAACCAAGCGGGCTGCTTACAAGCGTCAGACCGAAGCGGCTGAGAAACAGGGAATTTCCAATTGTCCGCTCTGTGCGTTGGGGAATAATGCCAACAAGACCCGTATTTACAAACTTTCGGAAATGGATGCCGACCATGTGACTGCATGGAGCAAGGGAGGGTCAACCAGCATGGAAAATTGTGAGATGCTTTGTAAAACCCATAACCGTTCAAAGGGAAATCGGTAAAAGTGTGTTATTTTGAGAGAGTTAAATCAATTAATTCTCTCAAAATATGAACAATAAAAAAACATTTCACGAAGTTTCCGAGATTTGGTGTGATGCAAAACGTCCGATAGTGAAGCATTCCACCCTATGTGCATATCAGCTTACGTTACAGACACACCTATTGCCACGATTTGGCGCTGCGGAAAATATAACAGAGAAGGATGTCCAGCAGTTTGTGATAGACAAATGTACTTCCGGATTAGCAAGAAAAACAGTCCGGGATATAGTGGCAGTGCTCAAATCTGTTATCAAATATGGGAATAAGCATGGGATTTTCCATTTTGAAGAATGGGAAATCGAATATCCTACCCAAACAGAAAACAAACTGCCGCCAACATTGTCATTAAATCATCAACATATATTGATGCGTCACTTGCTGGAACAGCCCACTCCACAAAATATAGGTGTACTGTTGGCTCTCTGTACCGGAATGAGAATCGGTGAGGTTTGTGCTTTGAAATGGGAAGATGTGGATTTTGCACAAAAGACAGTCATCGTGAAACATACTGTAGGCAGAATATATAACTGTGAGTTGAAATCTACAGAAAGGGTTCACTCTTCCCCCAAAACCAAGAATTCTTGTCGTGAGATTCCTATATCCAAACAACTTTTCCAAGCGTTGAAAATGGTAAGGAAACAATCTCAATCCCCATACGTGGTAGGCACTTCTACACAATCTAAAGAGCCTCGTTCTTATCGTGATTATTTTGGCAGGTTGCTAAAACGATTGGATATTCCCCACTTGGTCTTTCATGGACTTAATCACATAGTTTTCTATTATTCATTGAAAATCAGTACATTATGTTATGTTTTCAACAAACAGGTAACGATTTAGAAACGAGCAAGCTTCTTTATTCTGCTTCATTCTTACACAATCCCAAAGAACGTTTATATGATTGCAAAAGTAACATAAAAGCAGATACAATCCAAACCAAAAACATTATTTTACGCATTCTCTTTTTCCAAACTCGCTTGGTTGTATAGACCATGAATTACACAATATTAAAATAAATTTTGCTACAAATTTGTGGTAAATCATAAAAGTAACAACTATCCATTACGGTTTACGACCATCTTGTCACCTAATCATAGAAAGTAAGCATCGGAAGGCTTACTCCGAAGCGGCCTGCATCGCTTTTCTCAGGTTGCCGGGCGTATCGCCGAGATACTGTTTGCAAAAACTGTTGAAGTGTTGCGCTGACGAAAAGTTGAACTCGTCGATAATATCTGTCAAAGGGACAAAGGACTGTGATAGCCGGTAACGGATGTTTTCCGCCCGTTTCTTGATGAGCCATTGGTACACCGGAACATCAAATTCCTTTTTAAACAGCCTGCGGAAGGTATGTATGCCATATCCGCATAGTTCGGCTAGTTCTTCGGTATTGTTGGCTTTGCGATAGTGTGTCAGCACAAGATTTTGGAACGGTACTTGCTCGCCTATCATCGGATGAAAAAATCCCTGCAATTCTTCTACGTCATAATAGCGTGTAAATAACCATATTAGTTCTTTGTGTTTCAACTCCCAAATGTCAGCATCGTGTGTTTTATCTGTTATATAAGAAATAATCCCGTTAATAAAAGTTTGTAAAGGTTCCGAAATGGTCAACTTGAAGCAATAAATTTTGGTATTATAATGCCTGTGTGAATATAAAAAGGCAAGAATACATTTTTCAGCGTTGCATACCGTATTGTTGAATTTGTGGATGAATAGGGTTACATCACTTAATGCCACACCACTGTATTCACTACCACGTGGAACAAACATTACTTCTCCATTACATAATATTTCATCATGGAAAAGCGTGCTGGTAATTCGAGCATGTCCGGAATTGCAAAAGATGAGGTAGTTTGTGTTTGTGTCTTCATTCTGCACTGTTGCACCTGTCTGATAGCTTTTCATTTCAAAAGTGCAATTAATGGGGAATTCGTCACAAAAGAAGTGATGTGATTTATATTTCCGAGTCATATTTTCGTTCATTTTCTACTTATTATTAGAATATCTTATCATTCTTATACGTAACCTCATACAACACCTCTATTGGCAGGGCTACCACTGAAAACGTAAACACATCCGAGGTGGAAGTTATAACCGTTACTACTACAAGGATAATAACAATTACATACTTGCGCTAACGCTGTATGAAATTCGCCAACAGAAGCCCTTATTTGGCGAAAAACAACGAAAAATTGGAATCTCGAACACGATACCTATCGCCAACAACATTATTATCTGTGTTGATATGTATGATTGCAACGGAATCAAATTCTCCCCATCGTGGGTTATTTGGTAAGTCTCCCAAAAACGGAAAGTCAGCAAAAAAAATAATTATAGTTTACCAGTATAAACATGACATACTTACTGTTTACAACGCAGACAGGGTAATGGTGCCCATCGGTATAGAGTGCCGGAGATACGAAACAGAACTATTGATGAAAAATATACGGAGATGTACACAAGATGCCTGTACACAAAGCCGTTTTCATGTGGATGATGAACCATTCGGTCAGTCCTGTATTGAAGAATTTCATATAAAAATCATTAGCTCCGGTAGTCATCACCAATCCGCCCACTTCATTCAGCAACCGGAACGTGATAAAACCTGCTTCTTTGGACGCAAAGATGATAAGAAGCAAGGTTTCTATGAAGAAAAAGCCGCCGTACCAAAACCATAGCTACGGCGGCAATCTCCGTCAAAACCATCAATCCAGTCTGACTAATTCATATTTCTGGCTGCCGATGCCGAGTTGTTCAGCATATTCCAGATTGTGCATACCGTTGCGGGAGTCAATTCGCTCGATGAGATGGATTTTTCCGTGGTCTTCGGATGCACGCACCAGGTCGATGCAGGCACGGTCCAATGCCACCGGGTCTAAAGAGGCGAGGATACCGATGTCACCCATTTTAGGATCTTCTGGTTTTGCCACGCAGTCGCAATCGACGGACAGGTTGTTTGCCACGCTGATATAAAGAATTTTATCACCGACATGGTCGATAATAGCTTTTGATGCTTCTGCCATAGATTCCTGAAATATATCCTGATGCGGAAGGTCGTTCCATACCTCAGCCTGGCTTTTCGTCTTGCCCGCCGAGTGAATCCATGCCTTGCCTGCTGACGAAGCGATACCGATGGAGATGTTTTTCAGTGCCCCGCCGAATCCGGCCATCGGATGCCCTTTGAAGTGGGACAGCACTATGGTAAAGTCATAGTTCAGGAAATTCTTTCCCACATAGTCTTCCTTGAGATGCTTGCCGCCGTTGACAGGAAGAGCCGTTTCACCTTCCGCATCCATGATGTCCACCGGGGCAATGGCGGTGAAGCCATGGTCGGCGGCAGCTTTCAGATGGGCTTCCGTATTGGCACGGCCGCCACCGTATGCGGTGTTACATTCGATAATCGTACCGTTCACTTTTTGTACCAGATCCTTGATGAGATTAGGATTGAGGTAATTGTTGTTGCCGGGTTCTCCGGTAGAGAGCTTAACGGCGACTTTTCCTTCAGCCTTTCGGCCGAGAGCCTCATAGATTTTTACGAGATTTTCCGAAGAAATCTTTTTGAAGAAATAGACCTTTGGCAGTTGATTGGTCGTTTCTGCCTGCGCTTTTGTCTGTGCATCGACAGAACTCGTTGTCATCAGCAACAGGGCCGACAATACGGAAATACAGATGTTTCTTTTCATTTTTTGTGTGTTTTAGAAGTTAATATTAAGACCTGCCATCACCGTTGCGCGAGGCATCGGGTAGCCGGCGTTGATTTCATATTTTTGTGCCAACAGGTTCTCGCCTCTTGCCCAGACATCGAGCCACTTGACGGCACGGAACGAGGCACGGAGATTCCACAAAACGAAATCTTCCGTAATGTCCGGAGCGGTGGAAGTATATAATCCGGCAATGTACTGGATGCCGGTAGATATGTTCCAACGGCCTTTCGAGAAGGTGGCTCCGCTGTAGAGTTTATGTTCGGGAGCAGCCACCACGGGATTCTCCATGTGCAGGAAACTGTAATTGGCATCTACGGACCAACGGTTGTCGATGCGGTAAGCGGCCTGCAATTCGAAGCCGGTGTTGTCTATCTTACCGGAATTCTGGTTCAGGCGTCCGCTGCCGTTCGGATTGGACAGCGTCATGATCAGGTTCTTCCCGTCAATATAGAATAGGTTTATGCCGTATGAGAAGCGACCGTTCAGTAGTCGTTGCGAAAAAGCAAGCTCGTAGTTCCACATTGATTCCGGTTTCAAGTCGGGGTTCTGTGGCGGGAACATATACATCTCACGCAGGATGGGATAGCGGAAACCCTTGGTTGCCGATGCTTTCAATTCCATGTTGCGAGGCAGGTGGAAGGCGAGTCCGGCCTGCGGAACCCACTCTGTGCCTACGCGTGAATGGTGGTCGATACGCAGCCCTGCATTGAACGTCAGCCATGAGCCGATGTCCTGCCTGAAATCTGCATAACCGGCGATTTCATTCTCATGCTTGTTCACAAGGTCGTTGCGTGTGCCGGCTTTCTCCCCCTTTACATATTCCGTCCAAGCCTCACCGCCATAACGAAACCAGTCGAGCCCCAAGGTAATGCGGTTTCCCTTGAAGAACTGCGTGCTTTGGTAGAGCGAAACGCCCATCATATCATCGAACGAGTTGAAGCGTCCGTCTTGTGGCGTTTCACCGGCACCGGGCGTATAACCGTCATTAATCCAATGGTCTCCCCAGTTGTAGAAAAAGCTCAATGCGCCGGAAGTCTTTTCGTAGTGGTTCTCCACGGCAAAGGAAGTCACGCCACGTGTAATGCGCTGGTCACCCTCCAACAACGGGGCGGATACGGGACCGGGATAGGTGGCATTGAAGTGCGTCACGTTCACATCGGCATAAGTATTCCAGTTGTCCGTCAGTTCATAGCCCAGCTTGGCGTAACCGCCGTACTGCTCAAAGGGCATGTTCTCACGGTGTCCATCCGTACGGTTATACGAACCGCTGATGACGCTGGAAAAACGCCCTTTCCGTATGCGGTTGGTCAGTTCCGTTTCCAAAGTGTTGTAAGAGCCGTAGCCGGTATGCAGATGGGTGTGCACTCCGTCTTCGTGCATCTTGCGGGTAACGATGTTGATAACACCCCCCATTGCATTAGAGCCGTAGAGCACGGATGCTGGACCGCGAAGTACCTCCACTTTGTCTGCCAACAAGGTCTGATAGGCATCGGATATAGGGTGTCCGAAGATACCGGCATACTGCGGATGCCCATCAATAAGCACCATTAACCGGGCACTACCTCCGGAAAGTCCGCGTAACGATATGCCACCGGCCGCACCGTTCGATACACCATAGCCCATTATACCACGCGAGGTGGTGAATAATCCCGGCACTTGCTCCGTGAGGACGGGCAGCAACGAAGACTGCATAGTTTGTTCTATTTTGCTTCGGTTCAGTACCGATACGGTTTGCGACAAATGGCGCACGTCCGTTTCGTTGCGTGTACCTGTAACTACGACTTCATCGAGCGTATAAGTCTTTCTTGACAATGAATCTTGTATATTTCCTGTTTCCTGTGCTTGTCCGGCAAAGGGAAACAGTCCCAAAGCCAACAAAAATGAGGTAAATTGTAGTTTCATTTATCTTCTTTTTGAGTGTTCTTGTTTATCAATGGTAATAAATCTTTCTCGAAAATATCCTTGCTGATAATCCGATAATGCGGATCATAGTTTTCAACGAATGTCCGACTGTGGTGCATGGCATATTTTCCTTGCTCCAATAGTTGTCGGATAGCAACTTTATCCTTTTTGTAATTAGGCAGGCTCATCTCCATTTGAGAGATGACCGACTCTATCAATCGCCAGTCTTCCGCCCATTCCTTTACTGCCACCGGTTTTATGCCTTTGACGCTATGAATAAACGCATCGAAAAATACCTGATACGGTATAATTCCTTCTTTGACAAGCGAAAGATTTACCCGGTAGAAGTCTCCCGAATATCCGGTTTGTTCATAATACGGTCCCCGGAAGTCTTTCCTTGCCGCCAGTTCTTCACGCAAATATTTTCCTGCCGATGCCGTATCGCTTACAATGTGTCCCGGTCCGAATCTGTCCTGAAAGAAATTTTTATACAGGTCTCTCAAGGAAGACTGCGGATAGGCTTCCATTTGCCGGCACACGGCCTCCTTTATTCTATTCTCGGAAAGTTCCTGGCCAAACACGGAGGATGTAAAGGGCAGCAATATCAGTATAAAAATTTTCAGTTTCATTTAATCGTTTGAATATCTTAATTTGACTTCATAAGTGTTCTTCCCATTAAAATAATCTGCGAAGAATTGAAGTTGATACACAATAGCCCGGTTCCAATATTCATAATCGTGAATGCCCGGACGCGATATATAATCATGCTTGATATTGCGGTATTCCATCTCCTTATGCAGCCGCTCATTCACTTCATGAAAGAAATCTTCTGTTCCGCAATCGAACAGAATGGCCAGACCCGGTTTGATCAGATGCAATTGGTTGATGACGGTATGGCTGTCCCACCGTGCATTGTTGGTATAATAATCACCAAGCACATCCTTGATTTCCCAACTTTCCGGAAACGATCGGAAATCAAGTCCTCCGCTTGTTGCACCACAAGCCCCGAAGCGGTCTTGATGTCTGATAGCAACCCACATCGCTCCATGTCCGCCCATGCTGAAGCCGGTAATTGCCCGACCGCTTTTGTCTGTTTTGGTTTTGTAATGACTGTCCATATACTGGACCAACTCCTCCGACACGTATGTCTCGTAACGGGAATCCGGCTTTATGGGACTGTCGAAATACCATGAGTTTTTACCGTCTGGGCAAACCATGATTACGCCGTGATAAGATGCCAACCGGGGCAGTTCGGGATTGATGTCCAACCACGCATGGTAATCTTTACTGTATCCATGCAACAGATAAATTACCGGCAGGTTTTCACGGTTCAGATAATCGGAAGGCAAAATCACAATATTCTTTACAGCCCTGTTCATTGCTTTACTGAACACTTCGACGGTATCGATCTGTTGTGCCCAAAGTCCGAAGACTCCGAGACACAATAGAAGTGATAAAACAAATTTCTTCATCTCCGGTTATTTGAATGAACGCTCATAGATGCCCAGGTAATCCTCGTCGCTTAAAGGAAGCGGGTCGGCGGTAATATCGCCGCCGAGTACCTCGCGGATACGTTTCGGCCATTTCCGGATCTCCTCTTTGGTAATTCCGGCATCGCTCATCTTCAGATTTTTACAGCCGACGGATTCGATCAGGGTATCGAGTGCCGCGATGAAATCTTTGCCGCTTTGGGGATTCTCTATACCCATTACACGAGCCATTTTCTTCATCGGTTCCTCAGCAGCCTTACGCTGAGCGAAGAAGTCGAAATACTCGTGACTGATCATAATCAGCCCGGCACCGTGTGCAAGGTCGCTGTGATAGGAACCCATGACGTGCTCCATCGTGTGCTGCGACGTGCAGAGCATATAGAAACCAGCCAGCGAATTGGCGAGTGCCATATTTGCACGGGCTTCCTTGTTCGATCCGTCTTTGTAGGCAACGGGCAGGTTTTGGGCTATCAGTTCGATGGCTTTCAATGCGAACATTTCGCCCATCGGGTGTTCTTTCGTATTGATGACACTCTCGGCGGCATGGAAGAATGCGTCCATGCCCTGATAGGCGGTAAACTTGGGCGGTACGCTCATCATCAGGTCGGAATCGACAACCGAGATTGTCGGAAACATCGAGATGTCGAATACGCCCGTCTTCTCTTCGAGTTCATCGTTCGAGATGACGGAGAACATATCTACCTCCGAGCCGGTTCCGGCACTGGTCGTAATGGCAACAATCGGTGCGCCCGGATGTCCGAACGGCTTGTGTCCGCCTTTTGCGGAAAACGCATAATCCCACAAGTCGCCATCGTTGACCATCATCAGCGCGATACACTTACCGGCATCCATCACCGAACCGCCACCGAGTGCCACTACGAAATCGCATCCGTTTTCACGGGCTTTGCGCGAAGCGTCCATGACGTTGTCGCGTGTGGGGTTGGGACGGATTTCATCGAAAAGAACGTGTTCTACGCCTGCCTCATTGAGTTCCTGTTCAACGGCTGCCAGATAGCCGTATTTCTTCGTGCTCTGTCCGTTGGAAGTTACGATAAGTGCCTTCTTGCCGGGCATTTGTTCCAAATGAAGATTCTTCAACTGTCCTGCCCCGAAAAGCACTTTCGTAGGCATATAAAACTGAAAATTGTACATGGTTTTATGAATTTAACTGATTTAAAAATCTATTTTATCAGGGTTGAGGCCGGAGCCACCGAAATACTTCATACGGTCGATAGTCAGCATATCGACAGAGGATAGCTCAAAATCGAAAACATCGAGATTCTCACGAATGCGGGAGGGGGTTACCGATTTCGGCAAAGGCAGTACCTCATGCTGCAACGCCCAGCGGATACAAACTTGGGCTACCGATTTCCCGTATCGTGCAGCAACCGTTTTCAGCGTTTCGTTATTTAACATCCTGCCTGTACCGAGCGGCGACCACGCTTCGACAACGATACCGCAGGATTTGCAGAAATTGACACATTCGGTTTGCATGAATCCGGGATGAAATTCAATCTGATTGACCGACGGTTGTTCTTCCGCTCCGTCCATCAACGCCTCCAAATGGTGCGGAAGAAAGTTACTGACACCGATAGTGCGAACCCGTCCGTCATGGTATAGTTTCTCCATTGCCCGCCATGTATCGGCATTGATACGCTGCCAATCCTCGAACCGGTGTGCCGTGGCAGGCCAATGAATCAGATAAAGGTCGAGGTATTCCAATCCCAGATCCGCAAGCGTTCTATCGAATGCCCGCAGGGTGGTGTCGTAGCCCCGTTCCGTATTCCATACCTTGCTTGTAACGAAAAGTTCCCGACGGTCGATGCCGCTGCGGGCAATTCCCTCGCCGACACTCTTCTCATTCCCGTAAACCGCCGCCGTGTCGATATGCCGGTAACCGGTTTCGATAGCACAACGCACGGCATCGACAGCCGTCACACCGTCGGGAGTTTGCCATGTGCCGAATCCCACCGAGGGGATATGCACACTATTTTCCAATTCAAACTGCTTTTCCATGATTTATTTATTTTCGATATATTTCACTACACGAGCCGGATTTCCCACAACTAATGCATTTTCCGGGACATCATGGGTTACGACGGCTCCGGCTCCGATTACGGCATTTTTCCCTATCGTGACGCCCATCAATACTGTCGCGTTACCGCCGATCCATACGCCGTCGCCGATGGTAACCGGTTTGGCAATGGCCAGCATCTCACACCGACCGGCAGCCTCCATCGGATGCGCTACGGCAAAGATGCCGGTATTGGGGCCGATCCACACGTTATCACCGATGGTAATGGGAGCCATATCGAGGAGCATCACATTGTAATTCGTGAGGAAATTGTCGCCGATATGGATATTGATGCCCAAATCGCATTTAAAACCGGGTTTGATGCTTGGATTTTTTCCGACGCTTCCGAACAGTTTCCGAAACAACTGTTCACGAACCGGGTTGTCGAGAATGGATACCGTGTCTATTTTCTGACACAGGGCTATGGCCCGGTTCTGGATTTCGGCAATTTCCGCGTCATCCATTCGATAATATGCACTTGTGCGCAATTTTTCTATCTCTTTCATAACCGATTATTTCTTTTGTTTTTTCAGCCAATTATTATATGTAGAGAACAGCGGCGTTCCTGCTATATAGGAGAGTTGCCTAATATCCGCATTCTTCTCCCGCAGAAATTCGTAGGCACGTGGAGCCTGCACTCCGGCGCCGCAATTGAGGATTACGGGACGGTCAGTGGGAATCTCCGTATAGCGCGATGGCAATTGCGAACGTGGAATATGAACATTTCCCTCGAATTGTGTATAGCCCTCATACCATTCGTTTTCACGCACATCGATGATATACAGATCGGGAGTAGCTTTCATGTATTCAAGCGCATCGGTCGGGGCAAGTCCGCCCAGAAAGCGTTCACCCTCCATACTGCCGTTATCCTTGTGAGAATCGTACCATTCATTATATTCATCGAATAAGGGCGTACCGTCGATGTAGCAAATTGCGGGAATATCGGAGCGTAATTCTTTCAATGTACGGTAAGCACCGGGCACAATCATACCCAATCGGCAATGCAATATCACCGGATGTCCTGCCGGAATACCGAGATACAGTTCCCGTTCCTCCTGCTCCGTCAGGTTTTCAATCGGAATATTGATTGCTCCTGCGAAATGCTTACGTTCAAAATTGCTCTTCGAGGCAACATCGACAATAATCAGATTATCGGTTGTCTTCATATACTCCAATGCCCGCTGCGGGGACATTGCGCCAGGAATCTGTGGTGTAAGAGCATCAGGATTCTCATCTACCGGATCGTTCTTGGCTTCGCAGCTTGTGCATCCTATCAGAAGCATTGCTACCATCATCATTGCTATACTTTTTTTCATTTTCATTTATATTACTCATTGTTATTCAATTCAATTCATTCCATCGAAACACTTGCGCTGTATCGGCCAGCGCTTTTTCGCGCTGCAACAATTCAGCGACTTTATTTCCGATGCACAAACAACAACCCGTGCATCGGGAGAATCCGTGTCGTTGCACGATATTACCGCAAATTACCGTTCCATTCGCCTGCTTGAAATGGTCGAACAACTCTTTGGACAAAGCGATTGTTTTTTCGTTTTTATCAGGCAGATACATACCCAAAGCCATAACTCCGACCGAGAGTGCTCCGCAGGTTCCCTCATTATACGAGCGTCCGATACCACCCCGAAATCCTGCTGAAAGAGCCATAATCTGCTGCTCGGTCAAACTGCTGCCGAGAGCTTTGCATATTCCTAACAAAGTCGCCTGCGAGCAGGAATAGTTTTGTTCTCTTAACCGGGCGATTTCAATCCTGACTTTTTTCATCATATCATTCTGTTCCTCTGTTTGGCAAATATCCGTTCCCGGAATATTCTCCTGTGATTTGACCTCCTGTGCCGTGACAATTGCCAATATCCCGATAGTGGATATAAGTATCTTTTTCATGCACTTGTTTTTTGATTATTACTATGCTGCAAAGATACCGGCAGGCACTTCCCTGTAGGTTTTTCCAGACGTCATTTTGAAGTTTGCTGAAACGTCAAAATATCATTTAGCAGGTATTACGGCATATTCCGCCATGACTACGGTAATCATATTCCTATTGGTGGCAGCTTCTTCCGAAAATGCAGGTTTCAGCCGGATTGTCTGACTATCGCCACCCCAGCGGACAACACCGGAATAAAGCACCGTACTCGACCAATAAAGCGTACCTTCTACATAAATCCGATACTCGCCGTCGGCAACAGCATTTCCGTGTTCATCCTTTCCATTCCACGTATAAGAATGTTGTCCGCTTCGAGGTGTTGCGCCCGAAACGGCATCCAGCTCATCCGTACTCATTTGTGCCGGATGTGCATGGGCAACCCATGTCGGCACACAATCCTTTCGGCGTGCATAACCGCCGTTTGCCGTAAAATCCGAGACATACAGCGTCTTGATTAATTCCCCCTCTGCATTTTCAATCCAAACGGCATATTGGTTCGAAGCAATCGTACCACTCCGTTTGAAATTCAATTTGACACTCAGTAACCCCATTCCTTCACTTTTTTGCGAAGTCGAATCTGTAATTTCTTGTGGTACTTCCACCGGGTCGGAATCACTTGAAGTACATCCCGAAAACAAAAAACTCAGAGCCAAAAATATATTTGTGACCATCATCATCTTCTTCATTTTTTTGTTCTAATTCATTCATCTTATAAAATTAGTCGGAGTCCATTTCTCCTTTTCAGGCAAAATCTGTTTGCCGTTCGAAATACTTTTCAGCAACCACGCCATATTATCTCCAAGCGTGCGCATTGTCTGCAAACCTTCCTCGTCCTGCATGACATCCTCGGGGGTGAAACCGTGAACCCCATTCCAGTATTGTGACGATACCACCGGCATTCGATTAATCGTAAAATATTTGTTCAAGCGCTCAAAAGCAGCCGTCGTACCGCTACGCCTGGCACTGACAACAGCGGCAGCCGGTTTGAAAGAAAGCGTACTGCCTCCCGCATAAAACACTCGGTCAAGTAAGGCACACAAAGCTCCGTTAGGGCCTGCATAATAGACGGGTGAACCGACAACGATACCATCTGCCCGTTGCATAAGCGATAGTATTTCATTGGCAGAATCATCGTCAAATACACACCGGGATAGTTCATTGCATCGTCCGCAGGCAATACAGCCCCTTACAGGTTTCTTACCGATAGGATAAATCCGAGTGACTATGCCGTGCTTTTCGAGTGTGTTGGCGACTTCCGATAATGCTGTGTAAGTACATCCCTTTTCATGGGGGCTTCCATTGATTAAAAGAACATTCATATTCTATAAATTTATATGATTAAAATCTCATCCTATTAGCCGCAGAATTTGTGTTTCAGAGGCTTGCGGCAGAAGATTTGAAAGATAATCTATCAGTCGCATTTTCGATTCTTCGGGCGAGTGCCCTCTGCAACCGAGTATTAGATTTTCCCCGAACAGAGCTTCGGGCGTAACGTAACGGGCAATGCCCCAACCGTAAGGATGGCCGTGCTTATCATATTCATATTCAAAAGTTGCCACGACAAGCCACGTTCCCATTTGCAAACGGGTGATAAGCGTCTCGAATCCGGCATCCTGTTTTTTCCGTTGCTGTTTTTCATGAACCTCCCACGCATCGGCAGGGTTGAAATTCCGGCAGCGGGGTTTGCGAAAACCGCATAGTGTCTTGATTTCTTTTGAAAGCAACGATTCGTGGCGAACAACTGCATCGTAGATAAGCCGGGATTTATCCGTAGGATCGGCATCGAGCGGATAAGTGGCGCGACGGTAATTCACCAACTCAGGGAACCATTCCATACTAACGAAACCCGCTTTGCCCCGAAACAATTTACCATAGGCGCAGTTCCCATTTCTGGCTACCGGACTTTTCCACTCCCACGGGCCATCTACGCCATCGGCGAACCAATACTCCGCAGGCGTGAACTCTTCGATAGAGAACTCCGGTATGTCACTCTGAAAAAAGGGAAGAAAACCTGTTTTCAAAACGGCTTGTTCCAAATCCGCTGCACTATACAACCAATTCATATTGTCTTCCATTTTAATTTATACTAAAAAAGCATCATCGGAATATCTGTCCCGATGATGCAAATGTAGTCTGAAACGACAAGCGACTGTTTTTTCAAAACGTCATATTTGACTTTTCTGAAACGTCATTTTGTTTCTTTGGAAAGTCGTCGTTCGTATTTATAATGCAACGTAAAGAGCAGCATCGAGCCGATAAGAGCCAACGGAACACCGACCAACGTAGGATAACGGTCATCCAATCCCGCCTGCAATGCCAGCCCGCCGCACCATGCCGCCAATGCGTTGCCGACATTGAATGCGATCTGAATACTTGCCGCGCCCAGCATCTCTCCACCTTTAGAAAAACGGATAATCAGATATTGCAACGGACTGCCCACCCCGAAAAGTCCGGCTGTTCCAATCATCATCAGAAGGACCGAAAGCCACGGAATAGATGCGAAGAAGAAAATCGACAACAGCGTAACGACCATGCACGACTGAACGACGGCAGCCACCAATCCTGCCGGATATTTGTCTGCCAAACGTCCGCCGATCAGATTTCCCGCCACCATACCCAGTCCTGCCAACACCATCAGTCCTGAAAGGCTGTTCACGGAGAATCCCGAAACATTCGTCAGTAAGGGATTGATGTAGCTATACCAGCAATAAACACCGCCTCCGCCTATCAGCGTACCGAAGACAATCAGCCACGGGGCAGGCGATTTCATAAACCGGAACTGTCCTTTGAATCCCGTATCGGGTAATGCCTCCATACGGGGAACCCAACGCCGGATTCCGTAAAGGTTGATGATGCTCCAACAGGAAACCAACACGAAAGTAAGCCGCCACGAAATCGAATTACTCAACGCCGTTCCCAGCGGCACACCGAAAACCGTGGCGACCGTCATCCCCGCCATCATAATCGACACCGCTTGCATTGCTTTGCCTTCCGCAGCCAACCGTTGAGCGATGATGGACGCTACACCGAAATAAGCGCCATGCGGAAAACCGGACAGGAAACGGGCGGCGAGCAGCGTCGTGAAATTCGGGGCTATGGCAGCACAAAGATTGCCTGCCAGAATGATCGCCGACAATAACAAAAGAATCCGTTTCAACGGAAATTTCCGAACCAGTAATAATACCGGAGAACCTATGCACACACCCAGCGCGTATGCTGAAATCAAATGTCCTGCCTGTGTGATGCTAATTTGCAAATCCTGTGCGATGCTGCCTAAAATACCCATCATGGCAAACTCGGCTATTCCTAAACCGAATGTACCGAATGCCATTGCAATCAAACTTTTCTTCATAATTATTTATATATTAACATATTACGCCTAAGAATACCTATAAAAAAACATCATCGGATTTTTAACTGATCCGATGATGCAAAAGTAGTGGGATAATAGAAAACTGAGGTTTTCCGAGACGTTCTATCTGCTTTGCTGAAAAGTCTTTCTCGTTATACAACACTCATCGGTACGGCCGATGGCGGATAGCCATATTCCTTTTTGAATGCAGTCGAAAAATGAGACAGATTTTTGAAACCAACCTCCAGATAGACATCGGCAGGCTTGCGTCCCAGCTTGTCCATCATACATTTCGCTTCCTCCAATCGCCGCTTGATAATCCAACGGCTCGGCGTGAGATGGAAAATCTGCGAGAAATCTTTTTTGAACGAGGACAAACTTCGTCCCGTGTAGTGCGCGAACTCTTCGACCGAAAGATCGCATTTATAATTCTTGTTCATAAATTCCTCCAGATTGATTTTCCACGGTTCGGCGAAATCGAACAACACTTGTCCCAAATCGGGCTTGAGTTGCAGAAGCGTAAAAACGGCCTCGGCCAATTTGGATTCCATTAACTCTTTCGATGGGTATTGTTGCGCATCGAAATATTGTTCCAGCGATGAAAACAGCCCATTCAGAAACGGATGCTTTTCCAGCAGGATATAGGTGGATTTCGCCGTCATAGGATTGCTTACGAGCGGCACGGTTATCTGATGCTCATTTAACATACGTTTCAGAAACGGCATCTTCAGTTGCAGAAACAGCCCCTTGAAAGGTTCGCCGCTTTTAGACGGCTGCTTGATTTTACGGACTAAATGATTGCGCTTGATAAAAAAAGCGTCGCCTTTCTTCAAATGGTATTTCTTTTCGGGAGCGATCAACTCCATTTCCCCTGAACAAAGATACACTAACATGTGCTCGGAGACCATCTCCTCACACCACTTGTCTTTCTCTACCATACAGCAAAAAAAAGTATCCATATAATTATAAACTACAACACCCGGTTCCATACATTTTATTTTTAGTCATTAATTGCAAATATACTGTTTTTCAATGAATATACCGATTAATCCCGCCACCAAATACGGGTTAAAGTCTCGCCCGGTACGATCCGTTCGCCCATGACAGGAGAAACTAATTCGACACTATCCGCCGCCGCCAACGCTGCCACTTTTTTTATGGACTCATCCCACGGATGCAATGCCAGATCGAATACGCCCCAATGTACAGGCAGTAGCCTTTTCGCGTTTACATCCTTGCAAACGGAAATTACCTCTTCCGGGAAAAGATGCGTATTCGGCCAGCCGGCATTCCAACCGTCTATTTCCACACAAGCCAAATCGAAAGGACCGTACATTTCGCCGATTTTCTTAAAATGTTCTCCGTAACCGGAATCTCCACTCCAAAAGATATTCTTCTGTGTTCCCTTTATTGCATATCCTGTCCAAAGAGTTTTGTTACGATCCGTTTTGCTGCGTCCTGAATAATGAACACCGGGCGTTGACGTGATTTGCAGTGAGCCTATTTCTGCCGTCTCCGTCCATCCCAATTCAATAATCCGTTCTTCCGGAACACCCCAGCTACGCAGACGGGCACCAACTCCTAACGGCACAATGAAACGAGTATTTCGATTGCGAAGAGACTTAATCGTTTTTATCTCCAAATGGTCGTAATGATCGTGTGTAATCAACACGACATCCACATCGGGCAACTCCTTCCGTTTTATAGGAGAAGCTGTATAACGCGACACAATACCCGGCAATGGAGCAGCATTTTCCAATACCGGATCAATCAATACCCGAACACCGTCTAATTCCAAAATAGCAGATGAATGTCCCAGCCAATAAAGGGCATAAGCCGATGGTTCGGTTGAAAAATCTGTCTTTTTCAAAACGACTTTCGGCAATTCTTCCGTAGGAGAATGAGGGGATTTCGTAAAAAAACGCCCGAATCCGGCATTTCCGCCGGTTGTCCGTTCGGGATAAAACTCTAATTCTTCGGGACTGACGAACACATCATGCTGTGAAGAATAATAAGGCAGGGTACTAAATTTCGCTATTCGCGCCTTTTCTGTGTCAAGCGTTCCTATATTCTGCAAAACAGAGCCGCCAATAAATAGGATGACGAGTAATAAAACAACTCCTGCAATACCTAATATCCGTTTTTTCTTTCGTTTCATACTTTTAATTAAATTCATAATGCAAAGGTAGTGCTTTTCAAGTTATAACTGTTTTCTCAAAAGTTTTTTCTACTTTTCTCAAAAGTCTATTTTGCACATTCACTCTGGATAATACCTATTTCATATTTTCATACCTTTTCTGTCTGATACAGTCGTTTTTACGAGATGAATATGTTCATGTAAAAACTGCGAACTGTTTTCTATGTCGGATAACGGAGTTGCAGCTATTGCTACGTTTTTGTCGGTTGAAGGCGATTGTTCCTGTTCGGCTTCAGATTTGGGTGGAGTCAGAATTAGTTGTATCTTCCGTTCCAATACAGCTACTTCGGATTTCAGTTGCTTCAACTCCTCCTCCTTCTTCCACGTACCCCCTACAATCTCCCGCAACGTGGGTAAATCCTTCTCCAACTTGGCATTCTCCGTTTTGTACTGCTCCATCAGTTCCTACTATATTAATCATTGTTGTCAATCCATTGTTTAATCTATCCCATCTTCTAAAATCGCCCGACTTCGGAGGGCGATTACCCCTTTTGGGGCAAGGTGCGGCGAGTTACCCGCTGCCTTTTGAGTTACTCAAAAGACACCTTGCTGAGTTCTCGTGAACTCAAAAATCCGTCAAAAAGACGGATTGGAGTCAGTCTTGCCTATCCCCCCATCTTTTCATACTGTAAGTTTTATAATTTTCAAATTTGACAACTTGGTCATTTGCAAACATGGAAACAGACAAGCGTTAGCTATCCATGCGCAAAACACGGCGCAATACCGCATAAACACCTGATATTTGGAACGGTACATATTCGTGATTTATATTTGCCAGCCGTTTGGAAAATTGGAGAATTGAAGAAAAGGTAATCTGCAAAATTGAGTATTTGATGGTTTGAAAGTTTATAAACATGAAAACAAGCAAACAATCCAATTCTCAAAAAGGCAAATTGCCAATCTTGAATGAATGGCTTTTTGACAAACTTCCAATAAGAAAGAAAACCGGAAAAATTGAAAATAAACAGTATGTATCTTTTTAAAAAGTTAGATTTATGAAACAGAAACCCTTGTTCATCGCTTTTTCCACCCAAAAGGGCGGAGCAGGCAAAAGTACCTTTACCGCCCTTGCGTCAAGCCTCCTGCATTATGCGCACGGGTATAATGTCGCCGTTATCGACTGCGACTATCCGCAATGCAGCATCTACGAAATGCGCAAACGTGAAATCCGCCAGTTGGAAAACAACCTCTATTATCAGGCAAAGGCGGTAACCCTGCTGGAAGCCATCGACAAGCAGACCTACCCGATTGTCTGCGCCCGACCCGAAGAGGGCATCTCCAAAGCCAATGAGTTCCTTGAATCCGAAAGTATGGAGTATGACGTGGTATTCTTCGACCTGCCGGGAACAATCAATAACGAGGGAGTGGTATCCACTTTCCTGAACATGGACTATGTGTTCGTGCCGATGTCCCCTTCACGTATGTCTATGGAGAGTACCCTCTCGTTTATTATCCCCGTAACCGAACTGATAGCCTCACACAAGCAATTGAACCTGAAATCCGTCCATCTCTTTTGGAACAGGGTGGATTCCCGTGTGCGTAAAGAGTGGCTGGAACATTACGCCAAAATAATCGGTGACTTCAAACTCTCCCTGCTGAATACAGTCATCCCGCAATCAGCCCGATACGACAAGGAACAGTCCGTTTCGGGCAATGATGCGGTTTTCCTCTCGACCATATTCCCACCGGACAAACAATTGGTCAGGGGGAGCAATATCGGTTGCCTGATAGAAGAAGTAAAACAAATTGTAGGATTAAACAGAAACGACCATGCCGGAGAACAACAAGACAGACTATAGCAAAATTCTTGAACGGGTATCACAAGGTATTCCCGTGGATTCGGCGAACAAAAGACCGAAACCCGATGAGGGGAAAAGCAGTACCGGGCGAGAAGAACCAAAAGAGCAGGGAAGAAAGGACGAAGTTCTACCGATTGTTGAGCTACCGGAACAATCGGCAACCGCTGTTTCTCCCAAAAGTACGGAACTTGGAAAGCGAAAAAGAAAAACACGGGGAGATTATGACGAACATTTCTTTAACCGGGTGGATTTCACTTACCGGAAGCCGTTATATATCACCGCAAACACCCATCGCAGGCTCATGCGAATCGTCCACCTGATGGATTCCTCCAAAGCGACCATCAGCAGCTATGTGGAAAACATCCTGTGCCATCATTTGGAGGTATTCAAAGATGACATTGAGAATATCTACCGGAATAACAACCTGAATCCGACAGAAGAATGAACATGCCCATAAAGATTCTGCTTGTTTCGGATATTATCCTGAACCTCTATCTGTGGTGCATGAGAGAACCGTTCAGAAGTTGGTTGTGGCAGGGATGCACTAAAACTGTAATATGCCTTTGGCTTGTGACGGTCAGGGTGGCAAACAATTCTGCCGGATTATGCAGGAGAGGGTGGCATTTGAAAACAGTCACAGGCATTTTCATCAGAGAGTGGCATCACTGCAATTATTTCGGTGTTGAACTGCGTTTTGTCAAGGGGCAGCTCAAGTATGTCGTCAAGCGACAATACCCGACCGCCACGGGTATCGAAGTGAGGGAGATTATCAAGGACAGTCTGATAGCTGCGGTTGCTTCAATTGAGAATCCACACGGCTATCCGGAAGAATATGATTTTAAGGATATTCAGAATTTAGGGGATATTCTTTCGGGGAATAAAAGCCATTTGGACGAAAAGACGAAACATAAGAGTGTGAAAGTAGCTCTGGAGCTTCAGGGAACAAACCTGTTTGATACGTTGGTCGGTAAATTCCCCGATGCGCAGCTCAGAGTATTGGAGGCATTGGAAGAAATAAAAGAAGATACCCCAAACAACAGCTCCTCCAATCCCCATTACAGGAAGTTCATCCGTGACTGTTGAATAGCTCTTTTTGCAGGGGAAAAGAGACAGTTGCTTCCATTGCGGTGCCACAAGCTGCCAGTCGGTACACAATCCATTGCGGTATGAAAACTTCGTTATTTCTTTGTCTGTGAAACAAGAATTACGAATCAATAAAACAGGAACAATGGAAGTAGTAAGCATGGAAGCCTCGACTTTCGAGGCAATGGTGGCGGGGTTTGAATCCTTTGCCCGTCGGGTGGAAAACTTGTGCAAACAGCACGGAGAAAAACATCTTCAGGAATGGCTTGACAATCAGGATGTATGTGAGATTCTGGGTATATCAAAACGCACCTTACAAACTTATCGGGACAATGGAACGCTGGCTTTCTCTCAAATCGGGCACAAGATGTATTACAAGAGAGAGGATGTGAAAAAACTGATAGATGACAATTTGAAGCGGTGCAGATAACCATGGGAGAAATCATCACGAAAGACAATGAACGGGCGATACGTTTTTTCAGCTCGTTGAAAAGGCTGTCCGGCTGTATCGAAAAATTAGTCCATCATGGAAAACCGTTATTGGACGGTGAACATTTCCTGACTGACAAGGAAGTGTCGGTGAAACTGAAAGTGAGCCGCAGGACTTTACAGGAATGGCGGACAAACGGGCAGATTGCCTATATCGCTTTAGGTGGCAAGACACTGTACAAAGAGAGTGATATTCAGGCAATGTTGGAGAAACATCACAGAAAGGCTTTCTAAAACAAGTCTGTGCAGATTGGAGGAGAGGGAGTTGAAGTTGCCGCAAATCAAGTGCAGGGTAGTTTCAACTCCCTTGAAATATATCCATGCGTCTTATCGGGTCGGTCGTTTCGTTGCAATGGCATACCCAAATACGGCAAAGGGGAAACAGGCAAATTTTACGGATTAAATACTACCTGTAAGGTGGAGATTTCATCCGTAACCCTTTAGGGCTTGAACTTGCCTATTTCTCCTTTTCCTGTTTATCTTAGCCATTGTAACGGAACGGCTAACCCGATTCGGATTACATGGCGGAACGCCATTTCAGTCTTTCTTTAATTAGGCGATTGATTACAGTTGAAGCTGATATATAAAGGTATATCGGAGCACTCGGAACGGGTAGCCACTTTTCGTAAAATCCATTTTCTAAGAATAGCTGCATTGTGGCTATGAATCCGAAAAGCAAGAGCCATAATCATATCCAGCCCGTAATAGTCCGGAAATATTGTGGTTCCAATCACCGTGCCGCCGTGCTGCATATCTATTGTAACTACTTCCGATTTTAGAATTGCCCGTACATTAGACCGTATAGCCGGTATCATTACCCCGAACAGTTCCGCTATCTCAAAGTCCTGCATCATTACCTTGTCGGGAACAGACACTGTGCCGTTCCCGTTGATTGTTACTATTGTTCTCTTTTCCATATTCATTTTATCAGATTGCATTATTACCCCTTGTCTTCCTTCTTTCTATCAGCCTGTCCATGTCCTCTGAAATCTTTTGGTCGGTGATTTTGGCATAGATTTGTGTGCTGGAGATATTCGTATGCCCCATCATCCTGGCTATACTTTCAATAGGAATACCCTCTGATAATAAGAGTGTTCCGAACGTATGACGGGCTTGATGGTGCGAGAGATTCTCCTTAAATTCCAGCGCATTACCCACAGCGTGTATCTCGTGCCAAAGAATATCACGGATAGGCAACGGGAAGACAGGCTTTGTGTCATCGGTAGTATTGTAGAGTGACAGTATCTGTTCCGCTATCGGATGCAGGGGAATGAAAGCCTCCACCTTTGTTTTACCTCTCTTCTCACGGATATAAGTTCGATTATCAGCGGTCTTGCTGATATGGTGCGGATAAAGCCTGTATATATCCACGTAGGCAAGTCCGGTCAATGAGGAAAATATAAACATACGTCGTGCCAGCTCCAACATGGGATCTTCCATCGGAGTTTCCAACATTTGTTTCAGTTCGCCACGGCTGATATGACTGAGCCGTGGCGGATTTTTCTTTTCGTAAGCAACATCTTCCAACGGGTTTGCCCTTATGACCTCCCTGTCAACGGCGATATAGACCAGCCTGTTGAGCCAACACAGGCACTTGTTCATCTTGTCGGCACTACACCCCATATCTTTTAATAGAAATACCTTATAGGATAGACCGAATTGTTCCGTAATTTCAGTGAAAGGAATATCCTCCCTGCCAAATGAGAGGAGGTATTGTTTCAAACATCCCTGAAAGATGACGGATTGGCGGTAGGTGGAACGGGAGTTGATTTCAACGGAGCGTTTTTCCAGCCGTGCTAATTCCTCGATGCCTGCCTGTAATAGAGCGGTTGGAACGGAGCTTATGCCAACAATCGTATTTTTCAACAATTCGGCACTGATAACACCTGAACTTTTAAGTGTCTGTTCGTAGGCTTGTTCGATTTTCTGCCTGAATTTCAGAAGCGTACCGTTTGCCTTATTGTTTTTGACCTCTCCCTTTTGGGAATTAAAGTCTTCGGGATTGCAATAGACACCTGTCGTGACAACACTGTTTTTACCGTCGATGGTAATCCGGCAAAGAACGGCAGTAGTTCCGTCCGCCTTAACCTTTGCCCGGTTGATATAATAGAGTAGCTTGAATGTACTACGCATAATCGTTTTATTTTTAATGATTAAAGGACTAATTTAAAATCACTCGTAGCCAGAATGAACCTGTCCATATCCTCGAACAGCTTTTTAGGGGTTACACGTAGGCTCGGCAAACAACGCCTTTCCGCTTTACAGCGGTAGGTTTTCGCTTACCTGCCCCCGAACCGTACTTACACGTCTCCATGTATACGGCTCTCCATCTGTAACATCATTTTATTTATCACAACTCTGGATTTTTGCATTACACTCCGCACATACAACCAAAGTCTTTCTGTGCATATAGAGCATTTTGCGTTCCCAGTCATTATTACCTTTTAACTCTTTGAGAGTGCGGACATGGTGCATTACCACTTCTCCGTGCTTGTCACATAGTTCGCACGTTTTTGTTGTAAGCCTTTCTATCAAACTTAAAGACGGTGTTTTGAACATATACGGCAGATTATCACATTGTGCTGTTTCACAATCCGTTTTACGGGCGTAACCCTCATTGTAGAATACCCTGTACTTGGTTTCTCCTCCCTTGTTTACAAAAGGCACGACAAATAGATTGTCCTTGCGGTATGTTTCAATGACTTTTCTCACTGACATATTCAGCTTTTGAGCAAGAGTTTTGTACATGGAGAACTTCATAATACAGCCGAAAGAGCGTCCCAAAGCCGATGCATTGTTTGCTATTGAGTAATAGTTGTAGAACCCTCGTATTTCGGTATTAAACTGAGATACAATCTCGTGCGCTTCATTGTCAATCATATAAGTCCTGCCTTTTGACACCCATGTCTCCTTGCCGTGTTTGGTGACAACTTTCATGGCTTCGAGGCTGAGCAGCTTGTTCTTGATTACTTCTCTTGAAACGTGTAGTATCACATTCCCGTTGAAGTATCTGCGCACTGTTCCGTTACTGTTTCTCTTTGTGGCATAGTCTTTACGGACATATATTTCGTAGCCCAAAAATTTTGCGCTGTCTTGTGCATTTGTAATCAAAGTCTTTTCCTGTGACATCTCCAGCCTTAACTTTTCCTGCATAAACTTAGTGATGTCAGCTTTGATTGTCTCACATTCGTTTTTCGTTCCGATAACTCCGATAAGGAAATCATCGGCATAGCGCACGTATTTCAACCTGCGAAAGTTTACATCCATATCATTGCCACTTGGCATTGTAAGTATCCGCTTCTGCTTTTCGTGCAGTTCTTCTACCATCCTTGTTCTTACGTTTACATCCTCTACTTCATTTATCCTACGTTTTAGGTAGTGTACTCTGCTGTTGAGTTTGCAAACATCCTTGTTGCGGCTTCTTACTGTCCCTTTATTGAATTTGTTGGCATATTCATTCATGTACTTATCGAACTTGTCAAGGTATATATTTGCCAAAATAGGGCTTATGATACCACCTTGCGGTGTCCCTGAATAAGTCTTGTTGAATTGCCACTCTTCCATGTACCCTGCATTGAGGAATTTCCGTATCAGACGAAGAAATCTGTCGTCTGCTATTCTGCCTTTCATTATTTCTATCAGCACATTATGGTCTATGTTGTCAAAGAAGCCTTTTATATCTCCCTCAATGAACCATTTTGCACCGTTGAAATTGTTTTGTAGACTTTTCAGTGCTGTGTGGCAGCTTCGGTTGGGTCTGAAACCGTGCGATGTCCACTCAAAGTGTCCCTCATATATGGCTTCAAGCACCATTCTTACTACCTCTTGAACCAATTTGTCTTCAAAAGACGGTATTCCTAGCGGACGCATCTTCCCATTCTTTTTCGGAATGTAAGTTCTCTTTGCAGGATTGGGACTATAAGTCTCATCCTTTATACTCTCTATGAGTTTGTTTATCCTGTCAATGCTCATTTCATCCTCAGTTTTGCCATCTGTGCCGGGTGTCATGTTGCCCGGCTTTGCATACATACGTTGGTAGGCGACAAAGAACATCTGTTCATTGAATAGAATACGGTAAAGCCTTTCGTATTTATACTCGGGCTCATTGCTGTGTCCAGCTAAAATGTTTAATACTTGCTCTGGATTTCTCATACGTCTCTCACGTTTTCCGTTGTTTGTATTAAAGTTACAGACTACTTCCCTTCGCCATGTACAAGGCTTTCCCCTGCTCGGACTACTACGGAAGTTCCGTTACCATATCGGATATTCAAAAGCTTTCTTTATAGCTGTTTGTTCCAGCGTTCCGACTTAGGTAATCCCCAGTTAGTTCTCTTAATAACTATTAGCACGACATACTGTCGGATGCGACTTTCGTTCTTGTCCGCTTATTGCGGCTGTGTCATAGTCGGTTCTTTATGCTCTGCACTAACGCACAAAATAGGCAGAGTACTATGAAACAACGTATGTATAATAGTCTTCCGTTGTTGCAAGATTTGGTACCACTGAACTATCGTTCAACCAATCAAGGCTTCATCCTTATGTATGTCTTTTCGTCTTGCCCCTCAGTCGCCACCTGACTATTAGTGGACTTGGAGCTTTAATCAGTATGCTACACTCCCCATCGGGTTTCCCCTTTGGATAAACTGATTGACGATAGGATTATATCGAACCCAATCCTAACTTCTTGCTAAAGAAGTATTTATTAAGCGACCATTCTGGGCGCACGGGCGTAGATTTGTGTAGTCTGGATATTACTGTGCCCTAACATTCTGCTGATGGTTTCAATCGGTACGCCTTCTTCGAGCGTGACCAGCGAGGCGAAGCTGTGCCGCCCGGCATGATAGACCAGATCGGCTTTCATTCCTGCCAATATCCGGAGGCTTTTCATATTGGCTCTCAACACCCTGTAATCCTGTACGGGGAGCAATGTTTCCCGTGTGTCGTCCTTGAACTTATCCAACATGGCTATGGCTTCGGGCAATAATTTGACGCGAGCCAGCAACTCGTTTTTCTTCCGGCGGTATTTCAGCCACAATTCTCCGTTGTCATCGGTAAACAGATTCTCACGGGTAATGGAAACCGTGTCGGCATAAGAAGTTCCCGTATAACAGGCGAAAAGAAACAAATCCCGTGTAAGAGCGAGTGAAGGTCGTCTGGAAGATATTTCAACATCCCGTATTCTTTCAAAGTCTTCACGGCTGAGAGCTTTGGAGGCGGTTTCTTTCTGTTTCGGCAGTTTGTAGTGCGCGAAATAGAACTTTTCAGAGTATCCCTCTTTGAATGCCATTTTGCATACTTTTTTCAGAATGGCAAGATAGTGGCGCACGGTTTCCATTGCATAGCCTCTCTCACCGAGAACATAATCCTGAAAATCTCGGATGAACTGTTCACTCAGTTGACCGAAAGCGATGTCGGAGGTGTTAAACTTCTTTTTTATCAGTTCGGCAAGGGCTTTACGGGTGTAATGGTAGGCGGGAATAGTCCCGACGGCAACATCCACACCCACACGGGATTTCAAATCACCAATCAGCAGGTCCAATCTTTTCAACAAGGTCATTTGTGTATCGACACTTCCTTGGAAGAGGTTCTTTACTTCTTCGGCAGTAAACGGTTGTTTGCGCTCCATCAATATGGAGTAAGCCTCATTAACCGAAAGCAAAAGTTTGTCCAGCTTGGCATTGGTTACTACCGCTTCCCGGCTTTTACCGTTCAGGCGGCTTTCACGTGGATTCCATAGGTCCGGTGTGCAGGAGAGTTTGCAACTGAACTGCGCCATTGAGCGGCCGACCGTCACCCGTCCCATGATGGGTGTCTTGCCCGACTTGTCGGGAGTGCTCTTTTTCAGGTAGAGCAATACCTTGAATTTTTCTTGTTCCATAACGCTTATAATTTTTGTGGGCAAAGTTACCCGTCATATAAGCGTTCTTTGATATGCAAAACACTGTGTATCAACGAAGATAAAACACGATTGAAGTTCTTTTATCTGCTTTCATTTACCTAATACTTTTCGGTAACTGACCGGTTAACGGTTTGGTAACTGAAAAGGTGCGTAAATACGCCGTATTCTGAACTTTCCATCTTTAGCAAATTAGAGTAAAATAGCTCATTTCAAACGTGTTACCTATTGTACTGCATATCATTGCTTTTACCTGCTTTCTGGTAGATTTTCCATTCCTCTAGGCACACATTTGCGACCCGATGTATTGAAAGCCAGTGTGATTATAAAACTGTCAGCGTCATACTCGGTCACTCAAACGTAGCAACGACACTTAATCTGTACGTTCATCCTAATCTCAATCAAAAGAAACGGTGTATTGATCGTATGAGTAATTTCTTGGGAATAACATGAGTTAGTCTTGGACTCTATATATACATGGGGGACAAAAAATGTCCTCCATGTATGTGATGCGCATGATTGACTATAGCTTGAAGCCTTTATTCTTTTTCTGAATAGGCTTCCAGTCGACATTCTGTTGTAATCGTTCAAATTGTTTCTTGAACCATTCCCCGATATGTAGTCCGTCAATGGCAAGTATCAGCTTTCCATTGTTTGTACCAACTTTGGCAGTAACATCATTCGTCCTGAACTTACGCCTATGCTCATCGGAATAGAGTTCTCCGTTATATGGCAATGGCTTGCCTGTCATTAAATGGGCAGTCTGTTCATGGGTAAAGCCGACAGCAAGGCACAATTTCTCAATACGGAGCATAACACGAAACCAAGGAAACCATTCTGTGGCTTTTATCAACAAGGCGTTAAGCCTTGAGACTTCCGTTTGATGTTTTGTTACCATCTCGTCCTTTTCCAGCAAGTACCGTTGCTGCATTTCCAGCACTTGACGGCTGTAGTCTGCCCGTATGGTCTGTATCTCGGTTTGCAGTGCTTCGATGGTTTCTTCGTGTGTGGCTACCTCCCTATGCAGGGCGGTGTTCTCCCTCTCCAGAGTCTTGACCTTGTTGCTCCCGAAAAGAGAACCGACACTCTCGGCGATGTTGGCGGCTGCGGTCGTGGCTGCCCCTTTCAGCCGTTCGGTCTGTATCTCTTTTTTCGCCCGTTCAAGCTCTTCCCGTGCCGTTTCTTTCCGTTCCTGCAATTCCATCACTTCCGTTTTCAGCTCCTCTGTCTGTCGCTTTATGTCACGGTAGTATTCACGTCCCACAGTCGTGGGGGAACGTCCATCTTGCAACTGAACTGTTTAATCTCGCCGTCCACCGTGATACGGCACATCAGAGGCAGATTGCCGTTGGGCTTCTCGCTGCCTTTCTTCACGTAAAATAAGACCTTGAATGTACTTCGCATACTCACTCCTTTTTTGGTCACAAAATTAGTTATTAGTGAGTTACCGATAACTATGCAAATCGACGCAAAATGCAGAAACAGAACCTTTTAGCAAGAAATCTGCACCTGTTACGGGAGTAATGAAGTGCTAACTGAACTCTTGCACAGTTTGGCTTCATGTTGGCTTTTCGTTGGCTTTGCTCAATAGAAAAACAAAGCGTAACGAACGCTGTATCAGCCAATTCGCTACGCTTTGCTCAAATTTACTTTTTCGCTATGTGTTTATTGTATTCTTCCGAAAAACAAAATATTGTTCCCTTCTTCATCAAAAGAAGAGCGTAATTCTTCCAGTGCTTTGCGCTCTTTATCAGTGCAATTCTCATCGGACAATTTTTCTTCAATCAGTTCTACCAGTTGTAGCGGTTCAAACAGTTCACAATACCAACCATCTTGTGGAATTCCTAATTTATTGACCGGTAAATTTCCCATAAAGTCATTGACTACTTCCGCAAAATAGGCTCTTGTTTCCTCTTTATCTATTAAGACAGTATTGGTTTCAGGCTTCCAGCCGTTTACTTCTTCCATTCCGCTTGGATAGAAATAAATGAGGAAAGAGGAGGGGGTTTCCGTGAGGTCGATGTACCGACCATGGAAATTATTCAGTGCAAAACGAGGATACGTTTTATGGGTTTGAGGATTAAAACGATAAAGAGTATCCGTTTCAAATATATGATAGGTAAATTCCGATGTATTGTTTCCAGCCCAGATTTCATTGTTGAACCCTATAAAGTTACCTTCTTCATCTATGCTGGAAATTAATTTCGAATCATCGTTAATATAAGTCTTTATTCCAGTCGTATCTACGTGTAAATATTGAAAAGTAGGTGAATTAGCAAATTGTAAATGGGTCAAAAGTAATGAACCATCAGGCTGATAGCGTACCTGTCCTTTCACTATGACGGAAACATCTATTGACTGAAGAAATTCTCCTCTGAAATTATATTCCAAGAGTGATTTCCCATAAAACGGTGCAAGGCAAATTTTGTCGAACTTTTCATTGAGTGTAGCACCATATAGCACTTTGTATTCTCCTGGTCCTTGCCCTGTACGTCCAATATTGCAGAGGAATTTTCCTTGATGATTAAACAATTTGAAAGCCTGTTCGTCCAATACGCCAATATAATTGTCAGTGATATATACTCTCCATCCTTTCACTAACGCAGTGTCTGAATTTTCCAATTGAATACACTTAAAGTCTGTGACCCAATTGCTTAACTTTATTTGTCTACTATTTCCCCATTGTTCGGCATCGCAAATAAACAAAGTATCGTTTTCTGTTACTTGATAACTGAGGGCATTGTATCCCTCTTTCTTCCCACACGCACAGCAAAGTAGACAAACGAGGAGAATCACACAGTATAATTTCTTTTTTGACATATATACTTATTTCTTTAGTTTGACAAACATCAGCATTGTATGCTCTTTTTCATTGAAATCTTTAAAGAATTCATTAAGCTGGTCCCTATGTCTTTCATCATGATATACATCACTTCTCATTTGTCTTTGTCTGGATACAGGCTTTTTATTGACTAATTCTGGTATTATTCTACCTTCTTGGTAAAGTGTTTTAGGTAGGGTCTTATGCCTATCTCCCTGCTGGTCGCTGGCGTTTACCATTATTAAGTAATCTCCTGATTGTGCGGATGGAGCAAAAGCAAGACCACCGTCATAATCATTGAATATGCCGAAATGGAAAAGTGCATGCTTGTTTTCATAGTCAAATTTATTCGTCACTTGATATAATTTAGTTGTCTTTTTGTCATAGAACAAATAGTTGGAAAGCCCCCTTGAATGCCCTCCGGCTTTATATTCCGCTATATAATAGAGGGAAGTTTCATAATAGCGGACTACATTCAACTTTTCGGCTAGTGTAGTCGTTATATAATCACTCATGGGTTTTCCCGAATATTCTGTTCTCTGTTCTAAAGGCACTTTCTTAATTTTATTTTCTACTAACAGTGCTTGCAAAGTCATATCATCGTGTACTTTCCAAAGGGTGTCACTATAATCACGGTGGTAATAACATCCATTCTGTCCTCTGAATAAGGATCGGCGCCAATCCATGTTGTTGAAATATGATTTTTCACTTGCTTGGAATTGATTTATATTCGCCTTACGCTCAATTATACTTCCTTTTCCATTGATAAAAAATAATTCGTTCGGATTATTTCCTTCATTGTTTTGACTCATGACAAATAAACTGTCGTTAAGACAAAGGAAAGAATATCTATATCCATCCACTTTTTCTTTTAAATGGATAGTCTGAAGTATATTTCCCTTTAAATCATATTTCCTGATGCATTCATCCATAAATGTATATAGATAGAAATACGATTTATCCGGCAAAAAGTCCATACTTCCTCCTCGTGCCTCTATTTTGTATAATAATTTTCCATAATGATTGAACGTATATAGGTTGAAAAAATCATAAACCAAAATTAGACTGTTAAGATATTCTATACGTGCATTGTTGCTGATACCTTGTTGTTGTAGTTTTACATAAAAAACAGTGTCGGCTATTTCGCTTAATGTAAGCGTATCTTTTTCTATTGGATAATCTGCGGTTAAAGTGATTATTCCGTTTTCTGTCTCTTGTGGATTATTTACTTGTTTTTGTGGAGATTGGCAAGAACACAAATAGAAAATACAGAATAGTATTCCTATTGATGCTTTGTAATGATACTTTCATGTGGTTATTCTTCATTAATATATATGTTCTGCAAAGCTAAGATTTTTTTGTATATTCAAATGGCTTTATGGAAAAAATATTTATTCTTTTAGACCTTTAATTGATTATGAGGTTGTGTATAAACGTTGATGATGCTGTCATTTTGCTAGTAGGGGAGAGGTCGCTCGCCCGAAAACAGCTTACTTTGTGTATTATTTCCAAGGTCGTGACCGTCAATTGTAGTTTTGGCACACCTTCTTTATTATAGCTTGGAGAGAAATACGCACGAGGCTGAATGCTTACGAACATCGTCCCGAATCCTGACATCTATCAATGATTGCATCGTTTCTTCCTTCCTCCTTTCATCTACTGCTGAAACTCCCTGCTGATAGGGGTTCCGGTTGTGAAGGAACATCGTGTCATCCCCCTTTCAGCCTCCTTTTATTTGTAAAACTTCTTCCGGCTTTTGAACTGTTTCGATAACGCTTTCATTTACGGTAGTCTAAAAAGAGGTGTAGAAAGTACACAAGGGAATTACTGAAGGCTGCTTGTGAAAGGACTCGGGAAGCACGGCTGAAAGGAGGATAAGGGGATGTGCTGTCATTCTTAATATACTGATTATCCGTATGTTTCGGGTAAAATGTAAGGATGAACGGAAAAGGAGAAATGACCGACTTGGTGAGGGTGGTTCCATCTTCCCTTACATAAAAAACACCAAGGTCTTTTTGGAAAACCTCCCGATCTTTTCAGAAAACACCAAAGTCTTTTTAAAAAACACCAAAGTCTTTTTAAAAAACACCAAAGTCTTTTTAAAAAACACCAAAGTCTTTTTGCAACAGGAGAGTGTATCAAAACGAAACCGGCCTATCCCATCGTCAGCTGTAGGGGCAGGGTTCGCCTGCCCGAAGACACAAAGCAAACTGTTTTCGGGCGAGCAAACCTCGCCCCTACGCACGAAACGACAGCATTATCCACATTTTGACCCCCGTAGGCATCGGTCTACACATACGGTGGCATAAGCCCACACGTACGTACGCATCGGCCTACACGTACGTACGCATGAGCCTGCACGTATATATGTCATTGTGTCAGGCTCCGTCATATCCTGTACCCGGGTTTGATTAATTTGTCTCCCCTCTTGACAAACGCTTTTTCATGTTGTATATTTGTAGTTCGTCAAATCTAAAAAAAGTGCCTCATGAATGTATTCGCCACCCTCAAAACAGTCTTCTTCGGAAGCAAATTCCTGTCAACCCCTGTTCCTTCCGACGGAACGCCGCGCCGTGACCTCGTATCCGCCCTCAACGGACTGATGCCGCTTTGTCGGACCATCCCCGGTGTGCATCTGGCAGTGGATATCCGTGAAGGCCGGGTGGCGTTGGTGGTGGACTGGACTCCGCGCACCGACGGGAATGCGCTGGCGGGCGTTTACCATTACATTGTGTCCGATGAAGACGGAGTGAAGGAAGTGGACAAGTCACAGGTTCTTCCGGCTGAAAACGGCAAGGGCAATTTGTCGGAAAGCAGGAACGAAGCTCCCGGATGCCCGGCAGTCTTAATTGAAAAAACGGAGGTGGAATCCGCACCATCGGGAAGTGCTCGAAAAGAAGCAGGATTAGAATTCTCGAAAGATATTGAAAAGAAAATCGGAGTGATCTCTTCGGAAGGCAATCGAAAAGAAGCCGCGCCGGTATCCTCGAAAGAGGAAGTGAAGAAAGCGAAATCATGTTCCCTGATGCAGGAAGTGACCGCTTTCCTCACCTCCCGCTACCGCTTCCGCTTCAATGTACTTACCGAGGAAACCGAGGTGGCAAACAACATCCCCGACACCCATCTGCGCTACACCAAGGTGGACGAACGGTGGATGAACACGCTCAGCATGGAGGCCATTGAAACAGGCATAGACTGCTGGGACAGAGACATCCAACGCTTTGTGCGCTCGCGCCGCATCAGCGAATACCATCCCTTTACCGCTTACTTTGAGCAGCTCCCCGAATGGGACGGCACGGACCGGGTGTCGGCACTCGCCCGCCGGGTGTCCGACAATCCGGTATGGGTAAACGGTTTCCACCGCTGGATGCTGGGGCTCTCCGCCCAATGGATGCAGTTCCGACCGGATACCAACAACGCCAACCGCGCCAACAATGCCAACAGTGCTAACAATACCAGCAGTATCAACCGCGCCAACAGCGTAGCTCCCCTGCTGGTGAGCAGCCGACAAGGACTGGGGAAAAGTACGTTCTGCCGCCTGCTGATGCCCGATGCGCTGAAAGCTTATTACACAGAAAGTTACGACCTCAGCTCTCCGGCATCCGCCGAAGCCAAGTTAGCTGCCTACGGGCTGATTAATCTGGATGAATTCGACAAACTCAGCGCATCCAAAATGCCCCTGCTGAAGAACCTGATGCAAGCTTCCGCACTGAACATCCGCAAGGCCTACAAACGCAGCGCTTCGGCACTTCCCCGCATCGCCTCGTTCATCGGCACCAGCAACCGGGAGGACCTGCTGGTAGACCGCACCGGCTCACGCCGCTTTCTCTGTGTCAGCTTGGAACACGCCATTGACTGCGTCACGCCTGTGGAGCATGAACAGCTGTACGCCCAGCTCAAAGCGGAACTCCTGTCCGGTGAACGCAGCTGGTTCAACAAGGAAGAAGAGCAGGCTATCCAGCAGCACAACGCCCTGTTCTACAAACATATACCCGAAGAAGAGGTGTTCCGCCTCTGTTTCCGCTTTGCCACCCAAGAGGACCATCCGCAGGAAGTGCTGACCCTTTCCGCCACCCAATTATTCGAGCGAATGAAGTCCGCCCATCCTTCGGTCATGAGGGGTATGACCGCCTACAGCCTGAGCCGCATCCTGCCCCAGTTGGGCGAGCGGGTGCATACCGCCAAGGGGAATGTGTACCGGGTGGTGGCATGTGACAATAGCATGGCATTGGTAACCATTGAATAATCGATAAAATGCTGTCCGTCTTTATGTTAATCTTTCAGTTTATAAATAGCTAGAATCGGATTATCATCCGGTCCCATTGAGTCAATCAGTTCCAAGAGTTGCTGACGCTTTTCGGGGAATTTCACGTTCGTGGATTCGGACACTATCTTTCTGATTTCATCCCTATTGTCTTGGGTGATACAGATTGCAAACTGGTTTTCACTGATGTAATCCATTTTACGAAGGTGGTCGGAACAACCATCAATGTCGTTGATGATACCGGCAGCAGACCCGATTATCCATTCATAAGCCGGTGGAATTGGAAATGAAGCTTTTAGTCCTTCTGCATCTTGTTTCCATGTTTTTATCTCTTTACTTTTTTTGTCGTATCGGAAGAACCAAGCTTTTTGCTCCAATCCGAAACTGCCTAACAGACAGTCTTTGGTTTCCCAAAAACGATGAAATATAATATAATTTTTCCATTCGGCACTGACCTTTAGTTGAAGCGGACGTTTGTATTTTCCCAATGATAAGAAATATCTGGGGCGGATGGTGTCATCAAAAGCTGCATAGATGGTATCCGTGAAAAAAGAATAGACATTGGGATGATTCTTATAAGCCCATGCGACAGCGAAGCCTGTATTCGGTCTGTTTCTGTCATCAAATCCGGTATAATCCACATCAGGAGTTTGTTTTTGGATGATATTTCCATCAAAATCCTGAATACTCATATCGCACATTAAATATTTGCCATCCCAAACATCATAAAATGGAAAGTGGATTATCCTGTTGTTAACAATGTAATAATTCTCTGCAGCGGTATGTGGTTTGTTCAAGGGAATACATTTCACAAACTTTCCGTCTTTGATTTTATGAACGAAAAGCTCATTCCGATAAGTAGAAGATATATAGACTAAGCTGTCTCTAGCTACAACACCAATGGGCCAATGCATTTCTCCGGGTCCTTGCCCTGATTTACCGATTGTACGGATAAACTTACCCGTAAAACGGTCGAACATAAAAATATGAGGAGGAGGTGTCGTATTGCCAGAACTGCTATAAAAGATGGCACTGTCGGACACATAGCCTCTATTCATTGCTCCAACCAGACCATTGTCTGCCGTCTCCAGTTTTACATATTCCACATCCTCCACAATATCACTCAGAAGTAAGGAGTCACTGCATGGCTTCAGGTTGTTTGCCAAATCGATTACTCTGAAGAGCGTATCTTCGTTCACTTCCGGTTCGTCTGTTGCTATTGCGGCAGATTGAGAGGGTTTATTGTTGCAAGAGAGCAACATGAAAAATCCTATGCACAGGGTTAACAGGTGTTTCATAGTGTATAGTTGTATAAGTGTGTTTTTTCATTTGTAGATACTTATTGTAGTATTAAAATGATAAGCAAGTATAGGACTTATTTGGGGCATTTCCAAATTTTCTTAGAATTATTTGATAACGGTGAAAAGAACTGCTACTGCCACCACTTGGATAAGTCGTTTATTGATAGGATGTTGTATGTGATAAGCATCCTATGGTGGCAGCAGTGACAGTAGAAATGAAAAACTCGGTTGAGGCTGAATTTAGGAAAAATCTGTCAATAAGACCTTCCTTTGAATACGCTTGATTTATCCAATGGCAACAGAGTGCCTGATAAGGTAAGTCTGTTGGAATGAAAATTGGGAAGAATATCCACTGTTGCATTGTTGCCGCCATTGGCCAGTGAAATATTGACTTGGGCAGAAATACCTACACCTGTGATATTCATTGCCAGACGGATGTTGCCTTTTTTGTCTGTGGTCACTTTGTAGCCGGACACATTGCCGTCTACAGTTACTCCACCCAAGCCATTGGGACCGCTTACAGGTATATTGAAAGCTACCTGTACGGAGCCTTTATTACCATTGACTGTCACAAAATTTGTGTTTGAAGAGACAAATGCAGTTCTGCCCCGTTTAAAGATAACCTGATCCGCTTCCAGGGTAAAGCTTTTGTTTTCTATGGCTTGTTTGGCTTCTTCAAACAATGCCTGCTCCATGGCTCTTTTAGCTTCCTTTCGTTCTTGACGACTCAGCTTTTTTTCAGATGTTTGTGCTTGTGCGTATCCTACGCAGCCAAACAATACAACTGATACCAATAAAATAATTTTTTTCATATATCTTCTGTTTTATATGTTATCGTCTGAAAAGGAAACAATGCAATGGCTTGTATTGTTGAATTTAACATTAACTTTTTAAGGTTTTCTTTCCAAATTCGGGATGAATCTTCAGCAAAGCCGTGACTCCGAATGTGGCGATGCAACATATCATAATCCAAATAAAAAAGTGGTTGTATCCCAAGTGCTCTTGCAGCCATCCGGCAGCCATTCCCGGAATCATCATGCCAAGCGCCATAAAAGCGGTACAGATGGCATAGTGTGCCGTCTTGTGCTCGCCGTCGGCAAAGTAAATGAGGTAGAGCATGTAGGCTGTGAATCCGAAACCGTATCCGAACTGTTCGATGAAGATGCAAATGTTGACAAACAACAAGGAATCCGGTTGTGCATAGCTGAGGTATACATAAACAAAATCAGGTAACGAGATAGCCCATACCATGGGCCAAAGCCAGCGTTTAAGACCTCCCCGGGCTACGGAAATGCCTCCCAAAATGCCTCCTAACGTAAGTCCTATGATACCGACTGTTCCTTGCACGAATCCTACTTCTTCGGTAGTAAGTCCCAAGCCTCCTTTTTCTATCGGGTCGAGCAAGAAGGGGATTCCCATTTTGGCTAATTGGGCTTCGGGAAGTCGGTATAGCAGCATGAATGCAATGGCAACGGTGGCGTGTTTTTTTTGGAAGAAGGTGGTAAAGGTGGTAAAGAATTCTTTCATCAACCCGGAAGCGGATACTTCTTTTGCCGGATGGTCGGCAGCCGGATGGGGGAGGATGAAACGATGGTAAAGCCACACGGCAAGAAAGATGCCGGCAAGCACAAAGAAGGTGATGGACCACGCGTATGGAATGTTGCCTGTCACCGTTTCCAGCCGGCCTGCCAGCATGATGAGCAGCCCTTGTCCGGCAATGGTGGCAATACGGTAAAAGGTGCTGCGGATACCTACAAACAGTGCTTGCTCGTGAGAATCGAGCGCCAGCATGTAAAATCCGTCGGCGGCAATGTCGTGTGTGGCAGAACTGAAGGCGAGCAGCCAGAACAGGGCGAGCGTCAGTTGAAAGAAATATTCCGTGGGGATGGTGAAGGCAATGCCTGCCAGTCCTGCACCGATGAGCATCTGCATGGTGACAATCCACCGGCGTTTGGTCTTGATGAGGTCGATGAACGGACTCCACAGTGGCTTGATGACCCAGGGCAGGTTGAGCCAGCCGGTATAGAAGGCCAGCTCGGTATTGCTGATACCCAGCCTTTTATACATGACAAGCGAGATGATGGTCACTGCCACGTATGGCAATCCTTGCGCAAAGTAGAGGGTGGGAATCCATGCCCACGGTGATGTCTTTTTCATGATTACCTGTAAGATTGGATTAATAGAAACGGCGGATGTCTGCTCCTTTATAGTAGTGTAGCAGAATCTTGTCGTATGTATAGCCTTGCTCACCCATGACAGCGGCACCGATTTGGCATAAGCCTACTCCGTGACCCCAGCCGGCGCCTGTCAGCAGGAACCATTCCGGCACACCGTCTTTCAGCTCTCCTTTGTCGATGACAAAAGCCGAACTGAACAGATGGGAGGAGGAGAGGGTGCGACGAATTTCCAGTTCCTTTCCGATAATGAGGGTCTTCAGGGTGCCTACGATTTTTAGTTTGCAGATACGTCCCGACTTTCCTCGCCGGACAGGAATTAAATCGAGGATGCTTCCGTAATCGGTTTTGGTGTTCAGGCGGATGAGCTCTGCCAGTTCCTCTTGTGTGTAACGCACTTTCCAACGATAGAAGTTTGTCGTTTCGCGATCGTAGTTGTTCAGTATCTGTGAAATGATTTTCTTGTCGTCGGTGTTGCAGAACGCCGGGGGAGAGGTGCGTATCCAGCGTTCGGCTTCCGCTTCCTGAGTCAGGTCGGGGAGCGGTTGCGAGGCTTCTTTTCCGTCATCTCGTATGGCGGACAGATAGGGATAGTCCTTATCTTCCCAACAGTAACCGAATTCTTCGGTTACTCCTCCGCAACATTTGGAGAAACGGGCATCGCAAATGCCTTGACCGTACATGAGCAGTTGGCCGCGTGTGGCGCGGACAGCTTCGGCGACTGTTGCGTTCGATGCTTTGGTGATTCCCTGATAACGCTGGCAGTGGTCGTCGGCACACACGTCGAAGATGGTGTGGTCTTCGCGGTCATACCAGCGGATGTATTCGTTTTCGGTCTTCACAAAGGAGAAGAATCCTTCATTCTTGTTGCATAGAGCCTTACGCTTTTCCATTTGGGCAAAAAGCCAGCTTCGCGAAACGACTGCATGTGCTTTCAAAAACTCCAGTGAAGAGGTGGCGTTCATTTCCGAAGAGATGACACTTATCAGATAGTCTTCTACCGGAAGGATGTTGATGGCTGTTATTTTGCCTTCATCCACCACCAGTTTCAGCGTTCCCATAAAGCTTTGGGTTTCCTGACGCTCCCAATGAAAATTGATGCCGATGGTCACATCATAGAGGGAGAAGGAAGTGCGTTCGTCTTGTGGGGTGAATGTCAGCTCACGATACAGATTGCCGTTCCACAAAATGCCTCCTTCACTGAAAGAGACGCTTTGTTCGCCACATACGGTTTCTCCTTTGGCAAAAAAACGGCCGTTCAACGAAAAATGGATTTCTTGTGCATTTACTATTCCTACATTTATTTCGGGCTCTTTCATCATAGTCTGTCTCTTTTTCGGTACTTCTTAATTATTTCCTGTGCATCTTCGCGTGGCAGTCCGACTTCTTGCAGGATTTGTCGGATGTCTTCGGTTGATATCTTTTCAAAATCTTCTTTGCGCGGTGTGACAATGATGCCTGCCATATCAAGGGTACCCGGACTGACAAGCATTTGTTTGCCGGCTTCGGCACTGTAACATTCGGGACGGTGCTTACAGCGCGGAATGATAAGGATGATTTGTTTTTCATCTTCTTGCCATGCCAGTATGTTTACTTTCGGTTCCGGTTCGTTATTGCTGCACGGCAATTCTTTCATTATATTGGTGAACAAGGACTCGTCTTTTTTTCCGTCACGGCACTGTTCGATGCTGAACAGGGGGCAGACGTAACTGTCGATGTAGTGCAGGACGGATGAATGGCTGATTGATGCGAGCCTTTCTTTTCCGCTGTCCGTCCGGCGATAGAAAGCAATCAGTGGAACGTGCTCCGTCGGAACTCCCTGAAAATGCAGATGGTCGGGGGCAGAGGCTCCGCAAAGTGCTCCGTTGTAGAATAAGGCGTATTCGTCGGGCAATTCATTGAGGAGAGTGCTGACGGTGTTGCAAAAATCAGCAGGCAGGATCTGTTCCCGGTGTTCGGCAGATGGGATGGTGATATGATAGGGGAGTATCGGATAAGGATTGACACACAGATTGTATCCGTCTCCGATGGGACAGACGCGCTGGTCTTCGGGTTGATTTTTTCTGCAAAGAAAACAGGGACGGGAGAGAATGCTTTCTTTGTCGGTTTTGGCTCCGGTGGAAACCATGCGTGCCGGGTTGTGCTGCACAGTAAACGGGATGCCGCAAATCACTTCTTGCTTGACAAGCGCTTTTCTTAAAGCGGCAAGGTTGTCGCTTGCCGTCTGCCATTCGGCAAATTGTTTTTCTATAAAATGCTTGTTTTGTGCTTTGCTTTTATTTCCGTCGTTTTGGCTGCGCTGTTCGTTATAGCACCGGCGGAGATTGATTTCGTGTGTGCGGAGGCTGTCTTTGTAATGATTGTTGGTGTTGACTTGCTCAATGCCGAGTGCGGCATCCGAGTTGCCCTCCCAACGCCGGCAAAGGTATAGTTCATCGTAAATCCGTCCTATCTTATAGGTGCGCGAGAAGGCGAGGCCCAATGCATAGTCTTCTCCGTAGCTGACGTTGGGCACTCCGATTTCTCTTAAAAGGGGAGTGAAGAAGGCGCGGGGAGCACCCAGCCCGTTGATGCGCAGGGCATTGTTGTGCCCGTTGTCCGGTGTCCATTCTTTGTGGTCTATGATGCCCGGAGCAATGGTGTTCAGGTGGAAATCCGTCATTCGGTACGTGCCTATCACCATGGCGCATTGTTCTTTATAGAAAGTGTTTACGATGGTTTGCAACGTCTGCGGACTGCTATAGAGGTCGTCGCTGTCCAGTTGTATGGCGAAGCGGCCGCATAAGGGATGATGGACTGCGAGGTTCCAGCAGCCGCCTATGCCCAAATCGGTGCGTTCGGGTTGCAGGTGTATGACTTGCGGATGGTCTTTATAACGGGCAATCACTTCGGATGTGCCGTCTGTGGAGTGATTGTCAACGATGATGATATTGAAAGGAAAGTCCGTTTGCTGTTCGAGGGCGGAACGGATGGCGTCGTCGATGGTGCGGACTCTGTTTCTTACGGGGATGATGACGGAAGCTTCATAGGTAAATGTTTCTGTTCGGAAGTTTACCTTTTTGAAATTAGACGGCAAATAGACACCTGTTCTTTTCAGGTATCCGGTGAAGGCCTGTTCCATTTCAATCTGTACTTCGCGGTTGCGTGGGTTGACGTAATCGAACTGCTTTTCGCCCGACAAGCGGTTGTCTTCTTCTATTTCAGTGTATAGGTATTCATTGATGTGGACAATTCGGCCTGTTTCGGCAATGAACAAGCGAGTGGCATAAAGTCCGGCGTACCGATAGTCTTCGCGCTCGTTCTCCATCATTCCGGCTGCCCCGATCAGGTATTCGCTTCTGAATGCCAGCAGAGCCCCGAAGTCGAAGTCATCGCGTACACTTCCCGGTTGGTAATCAATGGCGGGATGCTTTTTCTTTTCTCCCTCTTTCCACTCGTAATGGTCGGCATAGACCATGCCGGTCTTCCGGTCTTGCAGGAAGTCGGCTATGCGTTCCAAAGCCATGTAGCCTAATTCAAACGGAGATGCTTTGGTATATAATAAAGTGAAAGGGGTGTCTGCTTTCTGAGCAATCTTCTTTATCGTATCACTGCTGTTCAAGGAGTCAATGGTGAATGGTTCACATCCTGCAGGAACGGATGGCATTGAGCCATGAGCGGTTGTCAATAAATAGATTTTGTTTACAACAATGCTGTCTTTCAATGCTGTAACAACTTTGTCTATTGCTGTGTTTTCTTCGTATGGAATAAAACAATTAATTGTTTTTCTCATCTTTAAATGTATTTCTCAGCGCAAAGATAGGCAATATATATTATTTTTTCTCTACCTTTGTACGCTAATTGTCTTTTTAAATAGAATGGAAACTCCAAAAACGGTATTACTTGGCAAGACATTGAATGAGATTCAGCACATAACGCAGAATCTGGGAATGCCTAAATTTGCTGCAAAGCAGATTGTATCTTGGTTGTATGAGAAGAAAGTCGTTTCGATAGATGAAATGACTAACCTGTCACTGAAGCATCGTGAGATGTTGAAAGGCAGCTATGAAATTGGAGCATCTGCACCGGTGGAAGCTATGCGCTCGGTGGACGGGACGGTGAAGTATCTGTTTCGTACGCCGACCGGGAATTTTGTAGAGGCTGTATATATACCGGATGAAGACCGGGCTACCTTGTGCGTTTCTTCACAAGTGGGGTGCAAGATGAATTGTAAGTTCTGCATGACAGGAAAGCAAGGTTTTACGGCCAACCTGACTGCCAACCAGATTCTGAACCAGATATATTCTATACCGGAACGCGATACGCTGACCAATCTTGTGTTTATGGGGATGGGAGAGCCTTTTGACAACTTGGATGAAGTGCTGAAGGTGCTCGAAATACTGACCTCTGATTATGGCTATCATTGGAGTCCGAAAAGAATAACTGTATCTTCCGTTGGATTGAAAAAAGGATTGGAACGTTTTTTGAATGAGAGTGACTGCCATCTGGCTATCAGTATGCATACTCCTTTCCCATCGCAGAGAAAAGAACTGATGCCTGCCGAAAGAGCTTTCTCTATTACCGAAATTGTAGATATATTGCGTAATTATGATTTCAGCAAGCAAAGGCGGTTGTCTTTTGAATATATTGTGTTTAAAGATGTGAATGATTCTTTGGTGTATGCCAAAGAAATTGTTAAATTGCTGCGTGGCATCGACTGCCGCATCAATTTAATCCGTTTCCATGCCATCCCGAATGTTAATTTGGAAGGAACGGACATGGAAACAATGGTGGCATTTCGTGATTATCTGACACAACACGGAGTTTTTGCTACTATTCGTGCATCAAGAGGGGAGGATATATTTGCGGCGTGCGGAATGTTGTCGACAGCCAAACAACAGAAAGAAAAAGGTGTTACACTATAGATTATTAAATATAATACCATAAGAATTATGAAACGAATAGCATTCTATTTGAGTTTGGTACTGGTAGTGCTGGTGCTGGCTTCTTGTAAGAAAGGACAGAAAAACTTGTTTACTCCGACTTCCAGCGGAAGACCTTACGAAGTGTTGGTGGTGGTAAATAAGGCAGTGTGGGATCGCCCCGCAGGACGTGCATTATTTGATGTGCTGGATACGAATGTTCCCGGATTACCTCAGGCAGAACGCTCTTTCCGTATTTCAAATATCGCTCCCGAACACTTTGACCGTGTCATGAGGATTTTCCGTAATATCATTGTTGTTGATATTCAGGATATCTATACACAGCCTAAAATAAAATTTTCGCGTGATGTTTATGCTGCACCGCAAATGATTATGACTATTCAGGCACCTGATGAAAAAGAGTTTGCAGACTTTGTGGAAAAGAACAAGCAGGTGATTATCGATTTCTTTGTGAAATCTGAAATCAATCGCCAGATAAACTTGCTGAAAGAAAAACATAATGATGCCATTTCAGCCAAAGTGGGCAGTATGTTTGACTGTGATGTCTGGATTCCTCAGGAGTTATCGAATTATAAGGTCGGTAAAGATTTCTTGTGGGCTTCTACCAACCGTGCCTCTGCCGATATGAATTTCGTAATATATTCTTATCCTTATACAGACAGGAATACCTTTACTAAAGAGTTCTTTGTACATAAACGTGATTCGGTGATGAAAGCCAATATTCCGGGTGAACGTGAAGGTATGTACATGGCTACCGACTCCATGTTTGTCGATGTCAAGAATATTATGGTAAAAGGCGAATATGCTCAGGAAGCGCGCGGATTATGGGAAATGGAAGGCGACATGATGGGTGGCCCGTTTGTTTCTCATGCCCGGGTAGACCGTGCCAACGGACGCGTGATTGTTGCTGAAGCGTTTATCTATTCTCCCGATAAAATGAAACGTAACCTGATGCGCCAGATGGAGGCTTCACTTTATACGTTGAGATTGCCGAATGAAACGCTGCTGGACGAAGTGGTGGTCAATGCCGACATCCCTGAAGAAAAGGTGGATTCAACTGCAAAAGCAGAATAAAATAGAACAGATTAATAATAACTAAATGGAAGATAATAACAAGATAAGAGTTGGTATTACTCACGGGGATATCAACGGGGTGGGATATGAAGTCATTCTGAAGACTTTCGCAGACCCTACTATGCTGGAACTTTGTACACCTATTATTTACGGATCACCGAAGGTGGCGGCTTATCATCGTAAAGCAATGGATATTCAGGCAAATTTTAGCATCATCAACTCGGCTGATGATGCTATGCCGGATAGACTGAGTATTCTGAACTGTACGGAAGATGAACTGAAAGTGGAGCTTTCAAAACCTACAACAGAGGCGGGAAAGGCTGCTTTGGATGCTTTGGAAAGAGCTTTGCAGGATTATAAAGATGGCTTGATAGACGTATTGGTTACAGCTCCTATCAATAAAAATACCATTCAGTCGGAAGCATTCCATTTTCCCGGACACACCGAATATATCGAGGAACGTGTGGGCGAAGGACAGAAGGCTTTGATGATTTTACTGAAGAATGATTTTCGTGTGGCATTGGTGACAGGTCATGTGCCGGTTCGTGATATAGCCAAAGATATTACGAAAGAACTGATTATGGAGAAACTTGCCATCTTCCATCGTTCTTTGAAAGAGGATTTCGGAATCGACAGTCCTCGTATTGCAGTCTTTTCACTGAATCCTCATGCAGGAGACAACGGACTGATCGGTACAGAGGAAAATGATATCATTATTCCTGCCATCAAAGAGATGGTTGCCAAGGGAGTGCAATGTTTCGGTCCTTATCCTGCCGACGGATTTATGGGGTCGGGTAATTATACTCATTTTGACGGTATTTTGGCTATGTATCACGATCAGGGCTTGGCGCCATTCAAAGCATTGGCTATGGATGAAGGGGTGAACTATACTGCAGGCTTGCCCATTGTACGCACGTCTCCGGCGCATGGAACAGCTTATGATATTGCCGGTCAGGGTGTTGCTCTGGAAGATTCGTTCCGGCAGGCTATTTATGTAGCAATGGATATATTCCGCAACCGTATCGTGGAGAAAGCGATTCATGCGCGTCCGTTGCGTAAGCAGTATTATGAGAGACGCGATGACAGTGATAAGTTGAAGTTGGATACTATAGACGAAGAAGATTAAGAGAAATGAAGTTCGCAATTATATCAGCGGGTGAAGGGTCCCGGCTTTCACAAGAAGGGGTTACTTTGCCCAAACCTTTGGTGCAGCTCAACGGAGTTGCCATGATTGACCGCCTGATACGGATTTTTATCCGTAATGGAGCTGATAAAGTAGTGGTTATTATTAATAATGAGAGCCCGTTGACCAAAGAGCACCTTGCTAAGTTGCAACAGGAAACGGAAGTGCCTTTGGAAGTGGTAGTGAAGACTACTCCCAGTTCCATGCATAGTTTTTATGAACTGAGTTCTTATTTGCAAGATGACAAGTTTTGTCTGACTACTGTAGATACTATCTTTCGCGAAGAGGAGTTCGCTGCATTTATTGAAGCGTTTAAGCGGGCGGATAATGATGGATATATGGCAGTAACGGATTATATTGATGATGAAAAGCCGCTTTATATATCTACTGATGGAGCTTTGAATATCACAGGGTTCCATGATGCGGCTACATCGGAATGTCGTTATATTTCGGGAGGCATTTATTGCCTGACACCCACTGCTATCAGAACTTTAAACGCATGTATGGACAAAGGAATGTCGCGTATGCGTAATTTCCAAAGACAACTGGTTGCAGATGGTCTGAAGTTGAAGGCTTATCCTTTTAAGAAAATCCTGGATGTAGACCATGCCGGTGATATCGTAAAAGCGGAGGCTTTTTTGGCCGGAAAAGAATAAACTTAAAGCACTGACATAAAGGAATGGATGAATTTTCAATAATAGGGATAAGCCGTGGCAATGAGTATTCACCGAACCACGTAGACAATGATGCCGCCATTTTTAATAAAGTGGCGGATGAGTTGAGACTATTGGGATGCAAGGTGGAGCTTTATGCGGAAAAGGAATTTGTGGCTTGCGGAGCAAAGGCGGATGTGATATTCGATATGGCTCGTGACAGGGCGACAATAGCCCGCCTGAAATCGTTGGAGGATGAAGGTGCGCTGGTTGTCAATTCGGCTTACGGAATTGATAATTGCGTGCGCAGACCAATGACGGAACTTTTGATACAACATGGTGTTCCTCATCCGAGGAGTTTCGTAATATCTACTGACAGGCAGTTTGAGGAAGATTGCTATCCTTGCTGGATAAAACGCGGTGATTCTCATGCTATGGTAAAAGAAGATGTATGCTATGCCACCGGCAAAGAAGAGGTGGAGCGTGTTTTGGCCGATTTCCGTAGCCGGCACATACCGGTAGCTGTGATAAATGAGCATCTTCAGGGTGATTTAATTAAATTTTATGGCGTTCAGGGAACGGATTTCTTTTATTGGTTTTATCCTTCTCCTTGTTCGCACAGCAAATTCGGTCTGGAGAAAATCAATGGCGTGGCCAAAGGAATTCCCTTCAATGAAGAAGAACTTAAGAAATATAGCGATATGGCAGCCGAGGTTTTGAATGTCCCCATTTACGGAGGTGATTGTGTGGTATCTGCCGACGGTGAACTTAAGATAATTGATTTTAATGATTGGCCCAGTTTTGCCCGTTGCCGAGAGGAAGCAGGTGTAAAGATTGCAGAGTGCATTTATAACCGGGTGAAGAAAAAGCAAATGAAAAAATAGAGACATGAGTAAAGAGAGTGAGAAGAAAGGAATAGAGGCTTCTTTCAAATCAATGGACACAGAGGAGTTCTTGGATATTTATTTTAACCGACCTATTGGCTATGCATGGGCTTTATTCTTTAAAAAGCTGAAAGTGCATCCCAATGTAGTGACTATCTTATCTATTATTCTGGGTGTAGGTGCCGGTGTGATGTTCTATTATCCCGATATGAAACATACTGTCATCGGTATTTTATTGTTGATGTGGGCGAATCATTATGATAGCGCTGACGGGCAGCTGGCTCGCCTCACAGGACAGAAAACCCAGTGGGGACGTATGTTGGACGGGTTTGCAGGTGATATTTGGTTTTTTACCATTTATGTGGCTATCTGTCTTAGGTTGATGAATCAGCCGATGCCTTTCAATATCGGTGACGGAATGCATTGGGGAGTGTTTATCTGGATTCTGGCTGTGTTTTCGGGTACGATTTGTCACAGTAAGCAATGTACGCTGGCGGATTATTACCGCAATATTCATCTTTATTTCTTGAAAGGAAAGAGCGGAAGTGAGTTGGACAACTTCAGGCAGCAGCGTGAAATATTTCACAGTTTGCCGTGGAAGGGAAACTTCTGGTGGAAAATATTCCTTTATTTTTATGGAAACTATACTCGTCAGCAGGAGGGAATGACTCCCAATTTCCAGCAATTCTATGCGTTGGTAAAGGCAAAGTATGGTGATAATGTTCCTCAGGAATTGCGCGATGAATTCCGTGCTGCCAGTAAGCCGTTGATGAAATATACTAATATACTGACTTTCAATACGCGCGCCATTGCATTGTATGTCAGTCTGCTGATAGGTGAGCCTTGGCTTTATTTTGTGTTTGAGATTATTGTGATGACTTCATTGTTCGTGTATATGCGCCATTGCCATGAGGCTCTCAGCGCCCGTTTTTATCATAAATACGCAGCACTGTGAAAAGTAAATATAGAAACATATTCCTGATATTCGGAATCGTTGCCATCGTTGTGATGCTCTGTACTTTTGATATGGAGTATGATGAGCTGTTGGCTAATCTTCGCAGGGCCGGAATCTGGTTGCCGGCTGTTATAGGGTTATGGGTTATTATTTATTTATTCAATACCCTTTCTTGGTATATCATTATCCGGGATGGAAAGAAGGGAACACCTATTCCATTTTGGAAAGTATATAAACTGACTGTTTCCGGCTTTGCCTTGAATTATGCCACTCCGGTCGGATTGATGGGAGGCGAGCCTTATCGCATTATGGAACTGACTCCATACGTGGGTGCAAGCAAAGCTACTTCATCGGTTATCCTGTATGTGATGATGCATATTTTCTCACATTTTTGTTTTTGGCTTTTCTCTATTTTTTTGTATCTGGCGCTTCGTCCGGTAGATTTTGCAATGGGGATGGTGCTTTCTGTAGTTGGTTTCTTTTGCCTGCTTGCCATTTATTTTTTTATGAAGGGATATAGAAATGGAATGGCAGTGCGCACGTTGAAGTTGTTGCAACATATTCCCTTTATAAAAGGATGGGCGAAACGTTTTTCGGAAAACAAACGGGAAACATTAGAACGCGTGGATAGCCAGATTGCAGAGCTGCATCAACAGCGTAAGTCTACTTTCTATACTTCATTGAGCTTAGAGTTTATGGCGCGCGTCTTGGGATGTTTGGAGGTATATTTCATTCTGAATATTCTGACAACAGATGTCAGTTTTCCGGCATGTATCCTGATTATGGCATTTACCTCTTTGTTTGCCAATCTGTTCTTCTTTTCTCCCATGCAGTTGGGAGCGCGTGAGGGAGGATTTGCCTTGGCGGTAGGAGGGCTGGCTATTCCGGGGGCATTTGGCGTTTATACCGGGTTGATTACCCGTGTACGAGAATTGATTTGGATTGTAATAGGCGTGTTGCTGATGAAAGTCGGCAATGGTACGCCTGCAAATAAATAAGTGTGAATATGTTGAAAGATATCAAAGGAGTTATATTTGATTATGGCGGCACGATAGATACCAACAGCCGCCATTGGGCAGAGGTTTTGTGGAGTAAATATGCAGAATATCATGTACCGGTAGACAAGGAAAGTTTCCGGGAAGCATATGTGTTTGCTGAAAGAGCTTTGGCTAAATATCCTTTTGTCCGGCCGCAACATAATTTTCATGATGTTCTCTCTATAAAGACTAAGTTGCAGGTAGAGTATCTGGCTGAACAGGGAAAGTTGCCGATGGATGAGAGAATGTTGCAAACTTATGCCAAGCAGGTGGCAGACGGTTGTTATGAATATGTGTTGGATGTGTTGAAGGTAACCCGCCCTGTGGTGGAAGCACTTTCCGGGAAATATAAATTGGTGCTTGTTTCCAATTTTTATGGAAATATCCAAACCATTCTTAAAGACTTTGGACTGTACACTTTCTTTGATGATATTATTGAATCATCCGTAGTGGGAGTGCGTAAACCCGATCCGGCTATTTATCGTTTGGGAGTGGAAGCAATGGGATATGAAGCCTGTAAAGTGCTGGTTGTCGGAGATTCTTTCTCGAAGGATGTTGTTCCGGCAAAGCAAGTAGGCTGTCCGGTTGTCTGGCTGAAAGGTGAAGGTTGGGGTGGAGAAGTGATTGATGAATCCTTGCCCGATGTGATAATTACAGATTTAGCGGGATTGCCTGCATTATTATCATAAGAAATATGGAAAAGCAAAGATATGCATTGGTGAAAAGGAACTATTTGGTTCCTTTTGTTTTGGTTACCTCTTTGTTCTTTTTATGGGGATTTGCACATGCCATTCTTGATGTGCTGAATAAACATTTCCAAGAGGTATTGGATATTACTCGTACTTATTCGGCCATGGTACAGGTCTTGTTTTATTTGGGATATTTTGTAATGGCTGTTCCGGCAGGGCTTTTTATCACAAAGTATGGTTATCGGCGCGGAGTTGTTTTGGGGCTGTTGTTGTATGGTGTCGGTTCATTGATGTTTGTTCCCGGAGAATATTGGATGTCCTTTGAGTTTTTCTTACTCTCTTTGTTTGTGATAGCGTGCGGATTAGTGTTTCTCGAAACAGCGGCAAACCCTTATATGACAGAACTGGGAGACAGGGAAACGGCTGCCAGCCGATTGAATCTGGCGCAATCGTTTAACGGACTAGGATGTATTTGCGGACCATTGGTCGGTGGCTTGTTGTTGTTTTCCGAAGAAGGTTCTTCGCATATTTCATTTCCTTATATGTTGATGGGCATCGTAGTGCTGGGGGTGGCTTTGGTGTTTTCTCGAATAAAGCTTCCGGAGATTGTACATGCGGATGAAGTAACTGAGACAGGCGGTAAACAAGGCTTGTGGTCGCATAAACTTTTTGTATTCGGTGTTTTTGCCTTGTTTTGCTATGAGGTAGCAGAGATTTCGATCAACAGTTTCTTTATAAATTATGTAGTGGATGACGGATGGATGAATGCTCGTGATGCGTCGGTTTTGCTTTCTTTCGGAGGATTAGGACTGTTTATGTGCGGACGCTTTGTTGGTAGCTGGGTAATGAGGTTTATCCGTGCCGAACGTGTGCTGTTGTGCTGTGCTGTCGGAACGGTATTTGCCACATTGTTGGTAATATGCAATTTAGGGCATATATCACTGGTTGCTTTGTTTTTTGTTTATGCATTTGAGGCTATTATGTTTCCCACCATTTTTGCTATATCTCTGAAAGGGCTGGGAAACCACACTAAACGCGCCTCTTCTTATCTCATGATGTCTCCGATAGGAGGAGCTATCGGTCCGGTTTTGATGGGATATGTGGCAGACAACAGTAATATGTCTCTGTCATTTATCGTACCTTTCGTAGCGTTTTGTGTGGTTTTGTTTTATTCCTTGCGGGCAGAACATGAATCCATAGAACAATAAGGAGGACTCTGTTATCTTTTGTGAATTACATTCCACACATCCTCTTCCGTACCGTTGAAGGGACCGGATGCTTCTAATTTCAGCGTAGACATTGCAGCAGCGAAACATCCGGCTTCTTCATAAGAAGCTCCTTTGTTCCTCATATACAGATATCCGGTGACATAAGTATCTCCACATCCGGTGGCATCCACTATATTTTTAGGCGGATAAGCCGGAATCCGATAGAAACATCCTTCGGCAAAAATAACCGAGCCAAGACTTCCAAGGGTAATCAAAACTTCTTTTACTCCCCATTCGGCAAGTTGAAACGCAGCCTGCTTCACTTCCTTATGTCCGGTCAGCACTTCCATTTCATGTTCGTTCACTTTCAGAATATCAATATATTTCAGTGCCTCTGTTTTCTCTGTCCAGTCCACCGGATACACTTTTTTACCTCTTACCTCACGAAGGTAACCCTGAGCATCGACAGCCAGTGTGCCTTTTCCTGACAGGTATTTAACAACATCAAGAGAGAAATCATCGGAGAGCAAACTTCCCAAATGAAAAATATTTGCTTCTACATCCTTCAATTGCTCTACGGTGAAAGGGTCGGCTTTGGCCAAAACACGCTGGGTGCGGTTGTCTTGATTCTCTCCGTATATATTCTCGAAATATACAGTGTGACGGCTAGGAATAACTTTTACTTCAATTCCCTTGGCACGAATATCCTCCACAGCTTTAAACTCGGTAGGGGCGAGTGCCGTAACCAGTTTATAGTGCTTGGTGTCTTTTAGGTGGCTGATTCCATGAGAAAAGTAGTAAGAAGTACCTCCCGGCATATAAGCCGTTTGCTTGGGCGTTACAATTTTATCCAGTGTTATATGTCCTATACAGCAAATATCATTCATACCTAAATTAAATGTTTAACGGCTGCAAAGGTATAAAAAAACTAAGAAAAGCATGGTAGTTTTCAAAAGAAGGTGTAACTTTGTCACAATTATCTTAATCTCTACTATGAGATGCAATTTAACAAGGAAATTAGAATGGAAAAAATGAATGTAAAACCGGCTACCGGTAAATTGGGTGTCCTTTGTGTTGGATTGGGCGCTGTTACTTCAACTTTTATGACGGGAGTGCTGATGGCTCGTAAGGGCTTGGCAAAACCTGTCGGCTCTATGACTCAATATGATAAGATGCGTGTTGGCCGTGGAGAAAATAAAAAGTATTTGCATTATGGCGAAATCGTTCCATTGGCAAGTCTGAATGATATCGTATTCGGTGCATGGGATGTTTATCCGGCTAATGCCTATGAGTCAGCTGTTAATGCAGAAGTTTTGCAAGAGAAAGATATCAATCCTGTAAAGGACGAGTTGGAAAAAATAGTTCCGATGAAAGCTGCTTTCGACCATAACTATGCCAGCCGTTTGGATGGAAATAATGTGAAAGATTGCAAGAATCGTTGGGATATGGTGGAACAACTTCGTGAAGATATCCGTAATTTTAAAGCTGCAAATAATTGCGAGCGTATCGTTGTTCTTTGGGCGGCTTCTACAGAAATCTATGTTCCTGTTGATGAAAAAATACATGGAACATTAGCTGCTTTGGAAGAAGCAATGAAGGCTGACGATAAAGAACATATCGCTCCGTCTATGTGCTATGCATATGCAGCTCTGTCGGAAGGTGCTCCTTTCATTATGGGTGCTCCTAATACTACAGTCGATATCCCGGCTATGTGGGAATTGGCAGAAAAGACTAAAATGCCTATTGCCGGTAAAGACTTCAAAACCGGTCAGACATTGGTTAAATCAGGTTTTGCTCCGATTATCGGAACTCGTTGCTTAGGTTTGTCCGGCTGGTTCTCTACTAATATATTGGGTAACCGTGACGGTTTGGTTTTGGATGAACCGGCTAATTTCCGTACAAAAGAAGTCAGCAAGTTGTCTACATTGGAATCAATTCTGGTACCTGAAGAACAGCCTGATCTGTATACAGATTATTATCATAAAGTACGTATCAATTACTATCCTCCCCGCAACGACAGTAAGGAAGGTTGGGACAATATTGACATTTTCGGATGGATGGGTTATCCTATGCAGATTAAGATTAACTTCCTTTGCCGTGATTCAATCCTTGCTGCACCTTTGTGTCTGGACTTGGTATTGTTGAGCGACTTGGCTGCACGTGCAGGACGTTTCGGCATCCAGCGTTTCTTGAGCTTCTTCTTGAAGAGCCCGATGCACGACTACACAGAAAACGAAATTCCTGTCAATCATCTCTTCCAGCAGTACGCTATTTTGAAGAATGCTATTCGTGAAATGGGTGGTTATGAGGCTGATCAGGAAATAGATTAATCAGTATCCTTTATTATTAATATTAAGCAGACGCGGTTTACACGGATATACGGTTTCTCTTTATTAAAGACCGTATTAATCCGTGAAATCCGCGTTTGTTTTTTATTTTTTCTGCCAAAATTACTTGCTGTCTGCCGGGGAATTTGTAATTTTGTCATATTAACAAGGAGAAATATGGTCAGGTCAGAAATACAAAACGTGAAGCTCAGGTTCGGCATTATCGGAAATTCGGAAGGGCTGAATCGTGCTATAGATATTGCTATTCAGGTGGCGCCTACCGACTTATCTGTATTGATAACCGGTGAAAGTGGTGTCGGAAAAGAAAACTTTCCGCAGATAATCCACCAATTCAGTCGTCGTAAACACGGACAGTATATAGCTGTAAACTGTGGAGCGATTCCTGAAGGAACCATAGATTCAGAACTTTTCGGTCATGAGAAGGGTGCTTTTACCGGTGCTATCAGTGACCGCAAGGGATATTTTGCAGAGGCAGATGGGGGAACAATCTTTTTGGATGAAGTGGGTGAGTTGCCTTTATCTACTCAGGCTCGTTTGTTGCGTGTGCTCGAAAGCGGAGAATATATTAAAGTCGGTTCGTCGAAAGTACAGAAAACGGATGTGCGCATTGTGGCTGCTACAAATGTTAATTTGACAGAGGCCATTTCCGAAGGACGTTTCCGTGAAGACTTGTATTATCGTCTGAATACTGTCCCTATCAAGATACCGCCTTTGAGAGAGCGTGCAGAAGATATCGCTTTGCTTTTCCGTAAATTTGCTTCAGATTTCGCCGAGAAATATCGTATGCCCGCCATTCAGTTGACAGAAGATGCGAAAGCAATGCTGTTGGCTTATCCTTGGCCGGGCAATGTCCGTCAGTTGAAGAATATCACGGAGCAAATATCCATTATTGAAACAAATCGTGACATTACTCCCGTTATTTTGCAGAACTATCTTCCTGCACAGCAACAGGATTCGCGTTTGCCTATGTTGTTTGGCATAAAGCCGGGTGATAAAACATTCGGCAGTGAGCGCGAGATTTTATATCAAGTCTTGTTTGATATGCGTCGTGACGTGACCGAACTCAAAAAGTTAGTCAATACTCTGATGGCCGAGCGTGGAACAACTGCAACCGTAGCACCGGCAACAACAACAGCGGTATCTTATTATCAGGAACCTTCTCGTAATCTGGTTCCGGCAACCCCGGCTCCCGTTCCTGTGCCTACCATCAACATCTCTGCAACCAAGCAGATGCCGATGGATGATGATATTCAGGATACGGAAGAATATGTGGAAGAGACACTGTCACTGGATGAAGTAGAAAAAGAAATGATACGTAAAGCACTCGACCGTCATCATGGGAAACGCAAGAATGCGGCAAAAGACTTGAATATTTCAGAACGCACACTATATAGAAAAATAAAAGAATATGGCTTGGATTAAAAACATGAAATGGATAGGCAGCTTGATTGTACTGATCGGTGTATTGACGGCTTGCTCGGTTTCTTATAAATTTAATGGGGCTTCCATTGATTATGCGAAGACTAAAACAATTTCTTTCGAGAATTTTCCTAACCGTTCTGTCGGCTTTGTTTGGGGACCGATGGAGAATATGTTCAACACTGCATTGCAAGATGTTTATTTGCAGCAAACGCGTCTGACACAGGTAAGACGCGGAGGAGATTTGCAACTTTCGGGAGAAATCACAAATTATGATGCTGCAAATAAAGGTATCGGTTCCGACGGTTATTCAAACATGGTGGAACTCCGTATGACGGTCAGAGTGAACTTTGTCGATAAGGCTAATCCGAAGAATAATTTTAATAATCAGCAATTCTCGGCCAGTCGTGAATATAAATCCAGTCAGCAACTCTCGTCTGTACAGGATGAATTGGTGAATCAGATGATTAAAGATATTGTAGACCAGATATTTAATATGACGGTAGCCAATTGGTAATAACTATCTTTGACATGACACAACAGCACTTATATGAATGGATTGCACATCCCGAGCTTTTGAATCGGGATACTCTTTACGAGCTTCGCACTTTGCTTGCCCGTTATCCTTATTTTCAGACAGTGAGATTACTTTATCTGAAAAATCTGTTTCTGCTTCATGACATTACTTTTGGAGAAGAACTGAGGAGAGCGGCTTTATATATAGCCGACCGTAAAGTGCTGTTTTATTTGATAGAAGGTGAGCGGTTTACCATCACTCCATCGGAAGGAAAAGAAAAGTCGTCCGATTTATTGGGACTTGATCGTACGCTTTCACTGATAGATGCATTTCTGGCCGGACAGCCGGAAGAAGAACAGAAAGATATTACACAATTGCCAATGGATATAACGACGGATTACACCTCTTATTTATTGACCGAAACAGAAGAAGCAGTCCCGGTTGAAGAAATTCCGTCATTGAAAGGACAGGATTTGATAGATACTTTTCTGGAAAACAATTCAGATGAACCTCTTCTTTCTTCACAAGAGAGGGCCGATGAACCGGAGCCGGAAGAAAAAGAGCCGGAACCGGAAGACGAGAGTTATTTTACCGAGACATTGGCAAAAATATACGTTAAACAACAAAGATATTCAAAGGCTCTTGAAATTATTAAAAAATTAAATTTGAAATATCCAAAAAAAAACGCTTACTTTGCAGACCAAATAAGATTTTTGGAGAAATTGATTATTAACACTAAATCAAAATAAAGAAAATGTATTTATTACTTATTGGATTAATTGTGCTTGCAGCTCTTTTGATGTGTTTCGTTGTATTGATTCAGAATTCAAAAGGAGGTGGCTTGGCTTCTAGTTTTGCTTCTTCTAATCAGATTATGGGTGTTCGCAAGACTACGGATTTTATTGAAAAATTGACATGGGGATTGGCTGCTTTTATGGTTGCATGCAGTGTGCTTACTGCTTATTTTGTTCCTACAGCTCATACAGAATCTTCTGTAATTATGGAACAAGCTGTAAAAGAAGGAGCTACTAACCCATTGAATGCACCTTCCGGTTTTGCAGCTCCTCAGACAGATGGCGCCGCAACAGAAACTGCTCCTGCTGATTCTGCACAGTAATTTTTAGAAAGTATTTTCCTTAATCATAAGGATAAAAACGGTTTGCTTCTTTCGGGGAGCAAACCGTTTTTTTTTAAACTCTTTCACCTTCATGGAATGATATTGAAAAGATTATTGTATTTTTGTGAAAATGAATATACTTATACGTGGTACTAGGTGTTTCTAAAAAATATCATATATGAAAAAAATCTATTTCCTTTCTCTTTTTTTATGCGTTTTATGCATAATGAGCGGATGCTCTAAAGATGATGATAATGGCGGTGGTCAAGGTAGTGGCGATGGCAGAGTGACAACCGATGAGATTTATTATGCCAACCAGTTTGCTTATGATGTGTTGGATACCTATTATTTGTGGAAAGATGAAATAGCCGCAGAGATGCAGAAGCTTGACCCGAATGTAAATGAGGATCCGATTGGTACCGTAAAAGACATACGATTTAAGGAAAATAATAAGGAGGTAGACAAGTGGACCATGATGACGGATGATATGGAAAGTCTCATTAATAACATGGATGGGGTTGCCACTACTTACGGTTATAATCTGATGCTTGGCAAGTTTTCCAACTCCGAAAATTATTTCTTTATCGTGGCGTTTGTTTATGAAGGAAGTCCGGCTTACAAAGTGGGAATAAAACGCGGAGATATCATCATGCAGCTGAATGGGAAAGAGATAACGAAGGACAATTATCAGGAAGCTCTTTATAGTTCGAATATTACTTTGGGCATGGGTGAGCAGAAAGACGGGTACATTGGGTTAAGCGGACAGACCCTAACGCTTGATGCCGTTACAATGTACGAAAATCCAATTCTTGTACATAAAACATTTGATGTCGGAGGCAAGAAGGTCGGCTATCTGGCATATAGCAGTTTCGATTTGGATTCGGCCGAAAAACTGGTAGATATTTGTTGTCAGTTTAAACAAGAGGGCATTAGTGAACTTATTCTGGATTTGCGTTATAATGGCGGAGGCTATGTTTTTACGGAGAATGTATTGGCATTTATGCTTGCACCGGAGAATGTGGTGAAGAGCAAGGCTGTTTATGAAACAGAAATATGGAATAAGGATTTAATGGAGTATTACAAGAAAAAAGGAGAAGACCTGAATACTTATTTCAGCACTGTTGTCACCAATGGTTCTAAAACTATTGATGTGGGAAGGGCCAATGTAGGCATCACTAAGATTTACGGGCTTATCGGTTCGGGTACGGCATCGGCTTCCGAATCTGTACTTATCGGATTAATGCCTTATATGGCAGTGGAACTTATCGGAGGTCAGTCTCATGGTAAATATTGTACGGGAGCGTTGCTCGGTCCTGAAAACATTTATTCAAAGTTCCCAAGCGTTATCAAGAACTGGGGGTTGTATGTAATGATTAACCGTTATGCCGATAAGGATGGCAATAATCCTTGTATGCCCGATGGTTTAAAGCCGGATTATCCGGCTGAGGATAATCCGCTTGACGGTTATCAGTTGGGTGACGAGAATGAATCTTTGTTGAGACTGGCGCTTGATAGGGCAGCAGGTAAAACAGAGCGTTCCGGGGCTCGCACTGTATCTTTGCTTCCGTATGAATTAACTCCAATGACTGTTAATCCATTGTTTGGCAAGCGTATAGACAATACTTTAATAGATAAAATAGAAAGAAAGCAGATAGAAGAATGTAATTAAACATTTGAAATTACTTGTAATTTCGAATCTATGGGAATGGGCTTTGGGAGTGTGTCAAAACTAACCCGGCCTGTCCGATTATCAGTTGTAGGGGCAGGGTTTGCCTGCCCGAAGAACTGTTTTCGGGCGAGCAAACCTCGCCCCTACGAACTAGACGACAGTATTATCCACGTTTTGATACACCCTGTTTCCTTTGTAGGAATCGAGCCTCTCTGATTTTTATTTTAGCGTTTCCTCTCTTTTTCTTTATAATAAAATTTCATCTACGGAAAGAAAGTACGGGTCGGTCCGAAACTCCTGTGGATGATAAGAGGCAGTCGTTATCTCCTCCGGTTTCCAATCCCCTGCATGCGTTTTTGAGCTTCCTAAGTCGTTTCATTAGCCGGACCAGGCGTTTCCGTCCTTTCGGTTATACCTGCCTGTCCGTCGGATTACTACAGTCTTCGGCAGCAGACTGTATAGTCCGTTGCAGTGGACCGTACAGTCTGCTACAGTGGACTGTACAGTCCATTGCCGCAGACTGTAATAATCTTCCGTTTAAAAGACCTTGGCCGAACTTGGAAAACGGCTTATTCTTCCCTTTGTTTGTGATATGATATTTAAATCCCCAAGAATAATAAGTGACCCGGATTTTTCTCAAAATATTATGCCCACACACTTTTTGACTTGACCCGAAAGTACATAATAAAAGTAAAAAAGTAAATAAGAAATTTTTTTCCTAATTAAGAATATGTTATATTTGTACCGAATATTCTCTTATGCGTAAGGGAATTTATATATTTATTAAGAAGCGTTATTGAAATTATCTTCTATCGTCAAACTTCGCAACTTTGATTTCACCTGAAGATGATAACAACAACGCTCACGTCTGTGTTATATACCTGCCATTGGTGTGGCATCTATATATCAAACGGCGTGGGTGGCTGTTGTTTATCCAGGTGAAAGGCATTGCGAAGGCCCGACGATAGGATAAACAAGATACAGCCCTCACGCTTTTTTTATTAATTGTCATGCAAAGAGGGAAGACATGGCAAGAGTTAACCGTTTTTAGGCAACTAAAACAATGCAGGCGTATGAAAAAACAAAAACACACGCGAATGCCGTTCTTCGCATTCCATTTCACGTCGGGGGACTACAGCGGTGAGATATATACCACCGGTCCGCCAGGAATCTTCCGCCCTCAGACAGCAATTACTGTTTATTTTTGTCAAGTGTCGAAATATGTAATTGGGGCGTATAATGTCTGATTTTTAAAATAGAAAATCATATTAAAATTTTATTGTACAAAGGTTATGAAGGAAAATAGTATTGAAACGTATGAAGCTCCGAAAGTGGAAATCATCGAAGTGGAAGTAGAAAAAGGATTTGCAACCAGTGGTGGTGGCGAAAACGGTAATTGGACTGACTAAAGAAATGTATGAGGGGGTGTCAAAAGGTGGATAATACTGTCGTTTAGTCGGTAGGGGCGAGGTTCGCTCGCCCGAAAACAGTTTGTTTTGTGTCTTCGGGCAGGCAAACTCTGCCCCTACAGCCGACGATGGGATAGACCGGTTTGGTTTTGACACACTCCATTTGTAATGTTAGAAATAATTCATGAAAATAAAAAGCAAATTATGAAATTTAGATATTTAATAAGTTTGGCTGTGGCAACCGCTTTGTTGACCGGTTGTAACAACGAAGACAACTTGGGTACGAAGGTCACGAATGGAATGTTAAGAGCCACCATGGAAAGCAATGCTTCCGGTATGGCACGTGCAGGATTTGATGCTAATGGAGCATTTTATTGGTCGGAAGGTGATCGTTTGGGTGTAACCATGCAAGACGGAAACGGTTATACCACCGGTTTTACAGCTCTTACTTTGGTTGAAGGCGGGGCCGGTCAAGCCACGGCTTCCTTTAGTGGTAATATGACGGGAACTATAGCCGGTTATGCAGCTTATCCTTATAATGACGGACACGCTGTCTCAACGACTAATGGTACTACAACGCTTACTTACAATTTCCCGAAAGAGTACAGCTATACTAAAGTAGATGCTGATTATCAAACGGAAACCAAAGGTAAAGGCAATAGTTATAACCCTGCCATGTGGGGAAAGATTGAGAACAGTAATGTAGCATTGAAGCATTTGGGAGGTGTGTTTTGCATTAAGTTTGCCAAATTGCCTGTGGGGAATAACCTCAAATTGACTTTCACGGCAGATCAAAAGATAGCCGGTAAATATACGGTAACATTATCAGGTAGTGAACCTGAATTAGAAGCCACAACTGCTACAGACGATTCGGAAAAGACTGTCAGTATTGCTTTTGGCAACACTGCTCAAAATACTTCCGGTACATTTTACATTCCTGTGCCGACAGGTAATTATACTAATGTGCGTGTGAAGATATTGAATGATACGGAAGAATTGGCAAATGTCTTTGGCGGCAGTTATACCATAGCTCGTAAAGACTTGAAGAAATTGTCTATTTCCAGCGGAACGATTACCGGTGGCGAAGCCCAGACTGTATCTTCTGTGTCTGAGGTTGCCGATGCTTTAGGGAAGAATACGGCCGTAACCGTATCGGGTGAGGTTTCAGGTGAAAATAATAAGATAGAGGTGCCTGCTGCACAATCATCTGAGACTCCTATAAGTATTGCTTTCCAAAGTGTGGCATCGGGAGCTAAAATAGAATTTGAAGATAAAGCAACTAGCGGTAGCGGAACTTCATCTGTGAAAGACATGACGATTGCTCTGCCGGAAACAGAGGGTGCTGAAGTGGCTCCGGTGGTAAATGTTAATATGCCGAATACGACTGTCACATTATCTTCAAACGGAGGAAGTACTACCATAAAGGAGGCAACAGCTTCTACGGCCGAAAACACACTGGTCGTTGATGCAGGAGTAACAATCACTAAGTTGATTGTGAAGAAAGGGAATGTGAGAGTGAAAAAGGGTGCAACAATCACTGCCATAGAACGGCATTCAGAGAATTCCAATGTAGTGAAAGTCTTTGTGGAATCGGGTGCGGAATATCCTGATTTATCTGCCAATGCAAACTTTGAAATAGTTGATGCGGCAATAGCGGAAATGGAAGCGGTTGCCAAAGCCGGCGGAAACTTTATTTTGGAACAGGATGTTACTCTTTTCCGACCGTTGGTTGTTGAGGGAGCATTGACACTTGATTTGAATGGTCATAGCATAAAGGCTAAGACTACGGGGCTGGAACAAGTGCTGAAAACTAAGGATGCGGTGGTTCTTGTACGTCGTGGTGCTCAACTGACTATCAATGACAGCAGTAACGGTAAAGGTAGCATTGATTATAATGGGGTGGAAAGTGTTTATGTAGCAGTGAAGTTGACTGATGGCAATGATACCGGTAGTGATGTAGCAAAACTGACAGTAAACGGTGGTACGCTTAAGGGTTATTATTACGGTATCAGTGGTAATGGTACTCGTCATGGAACCGAAGTGGTTGTTAACGGTGGAGCAATTACGGCTGCGGATGCTAAAGAAGGTACAGCCATTTATCATCCACAAGACGGATTATTGACAGTTAATGGCGGTACTGTCAGTGCACCGACCGGTATAGAAATGCGTTCGGGTACATTGACTGTCAATGCGGGTGCAATAAAGAGTACAGTATCTACCTTTGATGAGAAGGGCAATGGCAGTGGTACGACTATGACCGGTGTGGCAGTTGCTGTCTCACAGCATGTTACCGATAAAGACCTTAAAGTGGTTATTAATGGAGGAACACTGACAGGTCCTTATGCTTTGTATGAAAAGGATTTGCAAAATGAGACCGGAACTAAGGCTTTGGAAATTAAAGATGGTATCTTTGAAGGGCAAGTATATAGTAAGAATTGTACTGCTTTTATCAAAGGTGGTACATTCTCTGATGTAAGTGCTTTAGAATCAAAAGAAAGAGCATTGATTTATTTGACAGATGATGCTAAGCTCAGTTTGGTATTGGGCAAAGATTGTACTGTTTCTCCCTTTATTGTACTTGAATCTCAAGTAGTGAATATTGATCTTAATAAGAAAACATTGATTATTGATGATAAGATTGAAGGCAGAACATTCATCTTGGTGAAAGGAGGTAGTCTTAAATTGACTGATGGAAATATCACAGATAATGAAATGGGAATATCTCTTGCGGCAGATAATGCTAAATTGGAATTGGATGGTATCGTTTATAAAGCAACGGCTGCAGATGCTGCAGGTATATTGAATGACAAAAATGTTCAGGAGACCTCTATCATAGTTAAAAACTCCACAATAACGAGTGGATATTATGCAGTTAATACTAATGCTCATACGAATCCGGTGGTAGGTAGTACAAAGATAGTACTTGAAAATTCTCACTTTATTGCTACTGAAACAGCTCTCTTGGTAAATATTCCGTCTACGGTGAATATTGATAATTGCACATTCTCAGGAAATCATCAGGCGGCTTTTTTGCGTGGAGGAACTTATACGATTAAGAATTCTTCATTTACGCTGAAAGCTGAGCTTGCGAGTACTCACAGTGAGAATAATCACATGAAACAATGGCAAGACGGTAACAGAGCAGCATTTGCAGGTATAACAATCGGTAATTATTTGAGTTCAGCTTATCAATATCCTACCACGGTTGCTATGACGGGTGTTACAGTAAAAGTAGAGGGTACTCATGCTTCTTCATTCCCGGCTGTGCATGTTTGTGCGAATGCAACAAACGACAAAGGTGTAACGCTCACTTATGATGACTCTTGCTCTTTCACTTCAGGATCTTATAATCCGGCTGTGGAATATGGTACTGCTAATATTACCGTGAACGGAGAGGCTGTCGAGATCAATGTAAAGCAGGAAACAAGCAACTGATAATTATTAAACAAAAAAGTTTGTAATACTCATCAAAAGAAAGCCGTTTCGTCCGTTATGGTTCGGTTGGATGGCTTTCTTTTTCTTAAAGTATGAAATTATTATGCGAATCAATACGAAATTCAAGCTCCGCGATATAGCCGGAGAAACTATTATTGTCAATCAAGGTACGCCCGAAGCCGACCTTACCCGCATTATCTCTCTTAATACTTCGGCACGGCTTCTTTGGAATGAGCTTTCGGACAAAGACTTTTTGATAGAAGATGCTGCGGAAATATTAATGGAGCATTATTCTATTTCGGAAGAAACGGCAAAGAAGGATGCAACGGTTTGGGTGGATGCCTTGAAGAAATGTGGTATCATATCGGCTGATTAAAAAATTATATGCTAAAGTTTATCTAAAATGAAATTGGATATTACGGAACAAATGCTTTTTGCCTTGTTGCGTTCTGCCTTGCATGCTACTCATGCAGATGCAACAATCTTTGCCGGTATCACTTCCGAAGCTTGGCAGGAATGTTACCGCTTGTCTGTTCGACAGGGTGTAATGGCACTTGCCTGGGATGGTTTGATTACTCTTCCCACAGAGTTACAACCACCCAAATCCTTAAAAATAAATTGGTGGCTGGCGGTAGAAAGATGTGAAAAGAAATATCGGTACTATTGTCGGGTTATATCCGATTTATCGACATTCTATGCCACACACGGCATCACTGCCGTGCAATTAAAAGGAGTGGGGTTTGCCAATAATTATCCTATTCCTTCTCACCGTGAGGGAGGTGATATTGATATCTTTACCTATTCTGCCGATTCTTCCGGTCTGAGTGATAGGGAAGCAAACTCTCTTGCCGACAAGCTGATGAGAGGCCGGGGAATAGAGGTGGATTTTTCGCATTCGCAAAAGCACAGTATGTTTTATTATAAAGGTATTCCGATAGAGAATCATAAAAAATTCCTGAATACGGAAATATACCGTACGGCTGTTTCGATGGATATTTTGTTGCGGAAGCTTCTCCGTCCCCGGCTGACAGTGCTTGATGGCAAGTATGAGGTGCTGACTCCCTCGCCGGATTTCAATACTGTTTTCCTTGCTTTTCATTCGGCACAGCATTATGCACTTGGTTTTGCCATGCATCACTTATGTGATTGGGCATGCCTGTTGAAGAAGCAGGGACTGAAGATACCCGAAGGAGTGACGGATGAACGTTTTCTGAATATGATTTATGCACTTACACACTTGTGCAACCGCTACTTGGGTACAGAGGTTCTTGTCATGAAAGGAGGGGAAGAGCTGGCGGAGAATTTATTAAAGGAAATGCTTCATCCCACTTATAATATAAATGTACCGGCTACCGGTAAATGGGGAATATTGGTCTATAAACTGAAGCGGATGTTACATATTCATCGTTTGTGTGACAGTGTGATGCGTGTATCTTTAGTAAAGTGGCTTTGGATATCTGTTATCCAACATGTACGTTTCCCACAATCCATATTCCGCCGAACGGTATCATAATTTATGTTGAAAGAAATCTATCATTTATTATTGCCCTCGGAGCGAAGAATGGGGATGAGGGTAATAATGGCTGTGTTTTTCAGTGCGTTGCTGAATTTTGCCGGACTTGCAGCTTTAATACCTGTACTTCTTTTTTTGATAGAAGAGAAAGAAGAAAAGGGAGAAGCCCTATTGTTTTGTCTGTTGGCTGTCGGGTTTATTTTATTCAAAAATGTATTGGTCATGGGATTGTCCCGTTTTCAAAACTATTTTTTATTGTCTTTGTATAAACGATTAAGTTTTTCTCTTTTTTCTTCTTATTATCATCGCGGAATCTTGTTTATCAGTCGGTTGGGCAGCACTCGTTTGGGATATGAGGTGAACTATGTATGTTATGCTTTCAGTATGAGTTTGTTGTCTCCGTTGCTGAATATGACTGCTGATGTATTACTTATTTTATTGGTTACTGCGGTACTGTTGGTATATGCACCGATGACGGTGCTGATGTTATATCTTGCTTTTTTCCCTTTTATGTTGATGTATATATTCGGAATAAAAAGGCGGATAAGGTATTATGGTAAAAAGGAGTTGTTGGCACGGCGTGAACAGACACGTATTGTCACCGAAGCTTATAAAGGATATGCCGAGTTGGAAGTAAATCATGCATTTCCTTCCTTGCAACATTCTTTTCTGAAGGGTTTGGATACGATTTCTTTTTGCCGTTTGAAGCTGGAGACGGTGTATCATCTGCCGCTTTGCCTTTCAGAATTATCAGTTGTTATAGGACTCACACTTCTTGCATTGTCCGGGACGGGAAATGTGAAGGCGTTGGTGGGAATCTTTGCCGTGGGTGCCTTTCGTTTATTGCCGGCTTTGCGTGAATCGCTTTCTGCATGGACTCAGATACAGAATTCCGTTTTTTGTCTGCGGATAATAAAAGCAGGAATGGAAGATTTATTTTCAACATTCGAAGAAAAACCGACAGCCGGGTTATCTTTTGAAAAAGAAATTGCAATATCCAATCTTTCGTATACTTATCCGGAAGGAAAGAGAGTCTTAAAGGAGTTTGATTGTACGATTCGGAAGGGAGAGTATATTGGTATTCGAGGTTCAAGCGGTATAGGCAAGTCCACTTTGTTCAATCTTTTATTGGGATTCTTGAAGCCTGATGGAGGGGAGATACGGATAGACGGTGTTCTCCTTTCAGCTGAGAACAGGAAGTTGTGGCATCGCCGGATAGGTTATGTGCCGCAGGGCGTTTTTATTCTTGACGGGACACTGGCTGAGAATGTTGCATTGGGATGTTGTGATATCAGTAAGGAGAAAGTGAAACGGATATTACGGCAGGTGAGGCTGGACGAATGGGTGGATGAGTTGCCGTTGGGAATAGATACGCTGCTGGGTGAAAGTGGGGCACGTTTGTCGGGAGGGCAGAAGCAAAGAGTAGGGATCGCACGTGCGCTTTATAAGGAGGCGGATATATTGTTGTTGGATGAGGCTACTTCAGCGTTGGATACGGCAACCGAATGCGAAATAAATGAGATGATATGCGGACTCAGGAATGATTATCGGGGGCTGACGGTTTTATCAATAGCCCATCGTGAGAGTTCGTTGGCTTTTTGTAATCGTATAATAACTTTAAATTGAAAAGAAAATGCATAATATATATAAGGTAGGCGGCCACTGTTTTAAAGTATCGGGCAGTATTCTGTGTTCTGTCCTGGAGCGAATGGCTGGGTTTGCTCCTTTTGAGGTTGCCGAGGGGGATGATAATGTACCGGAATTCTTTTTTATGGAAGGAAAGTCTGGGAATATTCCTGCTTTTTGTGAACGGCAATATGTGTTTGCTCATGAAGGGGTGGAAGGAATCTTCGGATGTACTGCGGGCGGTTATTTGTTAAGATTATCTCCGGTAAATGAAAAAAGTCTTTTCCTGTGGACTGATAATGAAGTAAATGTTTGTTATCTGTGCGGCAACTGGTCAGCTCGCTTAGTGCGGTTTGCCTTGTGGATTGGCTATGGGATACAGACGGCAATGTCGGATACGGTGGCTATACATAGCAGTTGTATCGTATATCGTCAAAAGGCTGTACTGTTTTTAGGGGAAAGCGGTACAGGAAAGAGCACTCATACTCGTTTGTGGCAGGAGTATCGGGCAGGAGCCGTATTGTTGAATGATGATAGTCCGGTGGTGCATGTCGAACATACCGGAATATGGGTTTATGGCAGTCCATGGAGCGGGAAAACTCCTTGTTATAAAGCAGAGCGATATGAACTGGCCGGTTGTGTGAGACTGTCACAGGAAACTTCCAATCGGATGGTCAGATTAGGGATATTGCGGTCTTATGCAGCTCTTCATCCTTCTTCTCCTCCGGAGTTTGCTTATGACAGGAGACTTTATGAAGGTATCGGTGCCACATTAGGGAAAATTGTTTCTCAGGTTCCTTTTTATCATTTGGCTTGTTTGCCGGATAGAGAGGCTGTGGAGTTGTCTTGTCGTACTTTATTTGCAGAGAATGATGAAGCGGTTGCCAAATGATTGTTTCTTCTCTCTTGTAGAGGATGATATTCATCATGGGAAGAGTGTACGTTTTCGGATGAAAGGCAGTTCTATGTTTCCGTTATTACGCGAAGGGAAAGATGAAGTGGCGGTTTATCCATGTAAGGCAGAATCTTTGAAACCTATGGATGTGGTTTTGTTTCGTTATCGTGGCCGGTGTTTGCTTCACCGGATTGTCGGGATGAAGGATGGTCGGTTTGTTATGCAGGGGGATGGTGTTTGTGCGTTTTATGAGGAGTGTACAGCTGCGGATATTATCGGAGTATTGGGAATGGTTTATCGGGTTTCAGGACGTGCCGTGTCGGTTTCTTCTTTGCGTTGGCGTATCTTGAGTCGTTTATGGCGAAGCTTGGGAGTTTTCAGGAAAGTAGGTTTGTGTATTTTTCATCGTATTCTGTTTTGATAAATATGCTTTTGTGCTTACTTTTGCTGCTGAAAGTTTTTATGTAAAAAAAATAAAAGAATCATGTTGAAACTCATATCATGGAATGTGAACGGCCTGCGTGCCTGTTACGATAAAGGTTTTGCCGATGCCTTCCGTCGGCTGGATGCTGATTTCTTCTGCTTGCAGGAAACTAAGATGCAGGAGGGGCAATTGGATGCTCAATTTGAAGGATACCGTTCTTACTGGAATTATGCAGAAAAGAAAGGTTATTCGGGCACTGCTGTTTTTTCTCGTCTCGAACCTCTTTCGGTAACGTACGGGATGGGCATTGACGAGCACGACCACGAAGGACGTGTGATTACTCTTGAGCTGGACTCATTCTTCCTGATTACGGTTTATACGCCCAATTCTCAAGATGGGCTGCGCCGTTTGGAATATCGTATGAAATGGGAAGATGACTTTCGTGCGTATTTAAAGAAATTGGAGGAAAAGAAACCTGTCATCGTCTGTGGCGACCTCAATGTGGCGCATCGTGAGATTGACTTGAAGAATCCGAAAACCAATCGCAAGAATGCCGGATTTACGGATGAAGAACGTGCTAAGTTTACTACGCTGCTCGATTCGGGATTTACGGATACTTTCCGTTATTTCTACCCGGAGCAAGAGGGAATTTATTCATGGTGGTCCTATCGTTTCAAAGCGAGAGAGAAGAATGCCGGCTGGCGTATTGATTATTTTCTCGCTTCTGCTTCTCTGAATGATAAGTTGAAAGGGGCGGCTATTCATACGGATATATTTGGTTCGGACCACTGTCCGGTGGAGCTGACAATAGAATTATAGCTTTGTGCATTCGGAGTGTGTCAAAGCGTGGATAATGCTGTCGTTTAGTTCGTAGGGGCGAGGTTAGCTCGCCCGAAAACGATTTGCTTTGTGTATTCATCCCTTTAAAAAAGAGTTTTTAATTGTCGCACAAAATCTTCCTTACTACTTGTAACTGTTGAAATATCAGTGACTTGTTTAGTCGCAAAACTTCTTTCATTTCATAATCCGAAATGTTTTCTTCTTCTATATCTTTGCTTCGAAATTTAAATAGAATACGATTATGAAAAACAAAGCACAGGTATGGATAGGAGTTGTTTTAACTCTGTTGATATTAGGCGCATGCCAATCCGCTTCTTTAGAAAAGAAGGATGTTTGGGTGGCAGATGTACGTTCGGCTATGGAGCAGAATACTCCTTTTTCGATGAAGGATGATGTGATGGGAATAGAATATATTCCTTTGGAAACGACGGATTCGTGTTTGATAAGTAATTTGACTTATTTGATAATGGATGATGATTTCATCTTTGTTCAAAATGGTAAGACAGACCAGGTATTTAAATTTACCCGACAAGGAAAGTTTGTATGTCAGATAGGCAGGGTAGGGAATGGTCCGGGCGAATATGCTCCTTGGACGATAGAGAATATTTCGTTGGATGTAAATAAGAAAGAAGTTTTTTTAAATAGCAGGCGGCTGCCGGCGTTTGTCTATTCTTATGATGGTGAGTTCCTGCGCACCGATACCACAACGGTAGAGGCTGTGGAAAATCGCTATCTGTTGAATAATGGCTCATTTGCATTGTCGGGAGCTTCGATTACTCCTATTCAGCAATCTCCTTGGCTGGTTGCCCTTAAAAATGAAAAGAATCAGATGATGGTAACCAAATCACCCTTTCCGGCTAATGTTCCGGCAGAAGCTTGTTATATGCAGGAAATACAATTCGTTCCTTTTCAAAATTCGGCTTTAGCTTATACACTTTGCAATGATACTGTGTTCCGGGTGACGGAAACAGGTATTCGTCCTGCTTGTGTTTATGATAAAAAGAACGGAGCCGAATATAACGAAAAGATAGCAGACATCAATGAAATGGCTAAAGACAATACAAATACATTATCTACTATAGAGTTGTTCACCTTTTTTGAAACTTCACGTTATTTCTATTTCCGGACTATTGTCTTGTCCAAGCCGGAAAAGTGCTTTTTCCAGCGTTTGGATAAACGGACGGGAGAATTCTTGTCTCAGCCGGTCAAACAAGATTTCATGGAATTGTCGGTTGGATTTAGTGATGGCAATGTAATAGGAATGGAGAATGATTGGGATGGGGGAGTGCCTTTCTGTCCGAGATATATTTATAAAGACAGAATTTGTGTGCAGGTCATTAATGCCGTGACATTGGAGAAATTGGAGAATAAAGGATATCTGAAAGATAAACCGGTTGCTTTGCAGTTGGATGCTGATGATAATCCGATGGTTATTGTATACACATTTAAAAATTGATTATTGCTATGAAATTATTTAAGTACTTTTGTTTATTGTCTTTTATGGCTTCTTGCGGTTCGGAACAAACTCCTCAGGAGTTACTTTCGGTAGATTTGAGAAGTGGTATGGATCATCCGTCAATGCTTGCTTTGCAAGATGAGATAGAAAGTGTGGAATACATTCCGTTGGAAACAACGGCAGATCCGGCTTCTTTGCTGGACGGAGTGTCCGAATATGCCGTGACAAGTAATTATATTTATGTTTCTCCTGTTAAGGAACAGCGTATCGTGCAGTTCGACCGGAAGGGACAGTTTGTCAAGACACTGATTCCTTTCGGTCAGGGACCGGGTGAATTTAGCGATTTCCTGATGGGGATGCAGGCTGACGAAAAAAATAACCGTCTCTATTTGTTTTGTTCCAATAAAATAATGGTCTATACCTTGGACGGTGAGTTTATTCAGAGTCTGAATCACGATTATACGATTGTTTATCAGCGCATGGTGGGCAAAGATCGTTTTGCTTCAGTTGCTTTTCCATACGTGCCTTTTGAAAGCGGTAGTTATGGCTTGGGAGTTTTTTCGGATAAAGCAGATACGATTGCAATGAAGAACGACTTTTCTTCTCCTTTAGTATCTCATGAGAAAGCCGGGTTTACTATTGCGTTGGCAACAGCTTATTCCGATATGGAAGAATCCGTTTTGTTGAAGACAGGCAGCAATGATACCGTCTTTAGAGTGACGGCGGATGACATTCTTCCGGCGTGTGTGTTGAGGACGGGTAACTCGGATAAGGAAGTGATACGTTCATTGGATGCCACTGATTTTAGTTCGCTGAAAAGAAAGTTTGGAGAGGATTATGACATTTTTGTGTCTGATATGTTTGAAACTCCTTCCAATTATTATTTCCGTTGCAGATATAATGCGGGGCATTATGTTGCTTCTGTCCATAAGAAGACAGGGCAGGTATTGGCAGAGAAGTGTGCGCAACCGGGAGATATCCGGGCATTGGGAGATGCTAATTTGCTTTACGGAATGCTCGGAACCAAGAGCTATCAGGATTTTCCGGTATGGGGACGTATGCAGGGTGATTGTTTGGTTCAATTGCTCACTGCCTATGAGTTGCATCTGTATAAAGAAAAGTGCAATATAACTGTTCCGCCTGAGTTGAAAGAGGTAAATGATGATAGTAATCCTGTTTTTATTGTATATAAATTGCGGAGAGTTTAAAAAGTGATATTTTTGTGATATGATAAAAAAACGTTCGTTTATCTTGTTGTCTGTCTGGGTAGTCATTATAGGGTGTTTCAATGTTGCATGCAGTGGGGAGAAACATACTTCTCAATTGTCATGGGGAAAGTATTATCTGTGGAATGCACCCGATTCTGCTTTTCAGATATTGAGAACAATTCCCTCGCCGGAGAAACTTTCTAAAGAAGAATATAGTCTTTATGCCTTGCTCATGACACAAGTCATGCACAGGTGCGGACAGGAAATATCTTCTGATTCGCTGATTGATATTGCCGTGAAATATTATTCATCTCATGGCACTTCCGATGAAAAGGCGTCCGCTTTTCTGTATAAAGGGTATGTATTGGAAAGTTTAGGAAAGGATAATGAGGCCATATATGCTTATAAGCAGGCGGAAGAGGCAGTGAAGTCTGCAAAAGATTTACGGATTCATTTTCTGGTGTATGTGGCATTGGGACATATCAACGGGCGGTATGCACATTATGAACAATCTGTTGGCTATTATAAGAAAGCATTGGATTTGAACCTGTCTGTCCCCTCATGGAAAGCCATGGGGGGCAGTTCGGCTTTTATTCCGCTTTATTTGGGGCAAGGTACGCCCCGGTATAATGAAGAGGTGAAATTGGTACAGGATAAATTCTTTGATATAGTAAACCGGATGGATTTTAGTACTCAGGAAAAGATATACTATCGCTTGGCGCTGGTAGAAAAGGATAAGAAGAATTGGAATGAGGCGGTCTCCTTGCTGAAGCAGGCACAGGAACGTACTTCTACGGCTGAGGCGCGGCGTGGATATGATATCGAACTGGCTGAAGTGTATAAAAAGTTGGGTAAAGGCGCAACGGTGGACAGCCTGCGTGTTGAAGTGCTGAAATCTTCCCGTCCTAAGTTAAGAGCATCGGTATATAAAGATATGTACAGAGAGATGCAAGCAAAGGGATTTGAGCGTGAAGCAGCCCTCTATATGCAGCATTATATTAATGAACTGGAGTTGCTGTTTACATCGGGAAGCCGTGCCGAATTATTGGAGATAGAAAAGAAATATGATTATTCGGCAGTACTGAGACAGAGTAATGATTATCGCAGTCGCTGGACTATAACGATATTGATAACGATAGCTTCAGTGTGTACACTAGCCTTACTGCTGTGGGGAAGCTGGAAGTTTTTCCGTTATCAAAAACTGGATATCTTGCGTAATTATAAAAAGGATGCTTCTATCCTTCAGGAGCAGATTGATACACTTCAGGAGCAGATAGAAGAAAACCAAGGGGAAGCCAAGAATTTACAGGAGCAGATGCAAGCCCTTGAAGAAGAGAAGAAAAATAAAGAATTGCGTATTCGTCAACTGGAAGTGACGTTTCGCTCCAAACATATTTCGCTTCCTGTTGAAACCGTGGAAGCTGCTCAGACTTATTTGCGGATTGTATCAAAAGAAAATCCGCGTTATAATCCGGCCGAAGACCGTGCCAAGCTGGAACATTGGCTGAATGTATCACGTCATCGTTGGGCAGACCGCCTCGAAGCGCTTTATCCTTCGCTTACGAATAATGAAAAAGACATTTGTTTCTTATTTGTGTTGGGGCTTGGTTTTGATGATATTGCCGATTTACTTGGGGTTCAATCCCGTTCTGTCGACCGTGTGGTTTATCGTATATGCAGAAAAATGGGGTTGGGACAAGGCAGCAAGGAAGAATTTGTGGCGCAAATCAACCGGATGGGTGAATGTGCCACAAATAAATAATTTATAAAGCTACTTCAATGGCCAGTACTTGTGATTCTTCATTGGTTTTAATGATGATGCTTTCGGTATCCCATATACCGATACCGTCACGGCGGGTCAGGTTTTCATCGGCTATATCTACGTTGCCTTCTATAATGAAGAAATAGACGCCTGTATGTGGTTTGTGCAAATGATAGCTCACTTTATGATTGGCACTCAGTGTTCCCATTGAAAACCACGCATCTTGCAGTAAATGTGCCGGAGTGTTTCCATTGGGCGAGATGAAGGTTGCTAATTCGTTGTGCTTCATTAACGGAAGGATATTGTAATTATGATATTCCGGTTCTGTCTCTTCTTTATTGGGGATTATCCAGATTTGCAGAAGTTCAAGATCTTTTTCATTGCTGCCGTTATATTCGCTGTGATAGATACCTTTTCCTGTGCTCATTACTTGGATTTCTCCGGGCGTGATGATACTTTGGTTCTCTATACTGTCTCCATGTTTTAAATAACCTTTTAGTGGGATGGAAACCACTTCCATATTTTTGTGTGGATGCATATCAAAACCTTCTCCCGGCGAAATCCTGTCATCGTTCAGTACACGCAAGGCACCAAAGTGGATTCGTCGCGGATTATAATAATTTGCGAAGCTAAATGTGTGATATGTCTTTAACCAGCCATGATTAAAATATCCTCTTGATGTAGCTCTATCAATAATAGTTTTCATACTTGTCCTTTCTTTGTTTAAAAGTTATTGATATGTATATAACAAAAATAGACTCTGAAAAGTTTTCATGCTGATTGTCAAGGGAAGGAGAATGTTCTTATAGGGGGACACTGTTTATCATTATAAATAATAAGAGGATACCCGAAAAGGATATCCTCTTATCTTAAGAGCGGAAGACGGGGCTCAAACCCGCGACCCTCAGCTTGGAAGGCTAATGCTCTATCAACTGAGCTACTTCCGCAATTTTTTGTGGGCAAAGATGGATTCGAACCACCGAAGTCGAAAGACAGCAGATTTACAGTCTGCCCCATTTGGCCACTCTGGTATTTGCCCATTCGCTTATTAAGAACTCCTTAATTCTCTTATTGAGGAGGTTTGTTTCTCAATTGCGATGCAAAGGTACGACTTATTTTTGAATATGCAAATTATTGCAGAACTTTTTTTCAAAGTTTCTGCAATTTTCTTTTAAAGTCGACCATTTTTATAGCTGTAACGGCTCCTTCATCTCCTTTATTACCCAATTTTCCACCGGCGCGATCTTCAGCTTGTTGCATGTTATTGGTTGTAATCAGTCCGTAAATGACGGGCACGTCGGTTGTTGCATTCAGGTGGGCGATACCTTGAGTGGTGCCGGCACATACATAGTCGAAGTGGGGAGTATCTCCGCGTACTACACAGCCTATTGCTATGACTGCATCTACTTTGCCACTTTTAATCATTTGTGCAGAGCCATAAGTTAATTCGAAACTTCCGGGGACTGTTTGTACCAGAATGTTCTCGTCTTTAGCTCCGTGTTTCTTTAAAGTATTGACAGCACCTTCCAACAGAGGACCGGTAATATTGCTGTTCCATTCGGATACTACGATACCAAAACGCATATTTTCTGCATCGGGTACGGAATTGAAGTCGTAATCTGATAAATTATGATACGCTGTTGCCATAGTTTATATGAATTAATAAGGCACGGATTTCGCGGCTTTCACAGTTTATTCTAAGAAGAGAAACCGTGTGTGTCCGTGTAATCCGTGCCTACGATATGATTAAAAAATATCTTCTTTCTTATTTGATGGATGCACGTTCAATATACTTATCAATATCCATTGACTGATAAGAATTGAAGTACTTGTTTTTAATCAAAGTGTAAGCATTCACAGCTTCGCTGTTCTTACCCAACTTTTCATAAATCTGTCCTGCCTGAATCAGATAGATAGGGCTTAATGCCTGACTGTCTGCTTTGTCGGCTGCTTTCATCAGGGTAGCGGCAGCCTTGTCCAATTGCCCTGCCTGAGCATAGCAGTTACCCATTGTTCCGAGTAGAGCCGGACTTACCAGCTGATCGTCAGCGCTGAACTTATTCAAGTATTTCACAGCCTCTTCATATTTACCTAATTGTGCATAGCACACACCTGCGTATGCATTAGCCAGATTACCGGCTGCTGTTCCGCTGAATTCATCAGCTACCTTCAGAAAACCTTTGTAACCGATGCTGTCACCGTTCAGTGCAGTTTCAAAATTGTCGGCTCCAAAATATTGTTCTCCTTTGAATAAAGCTGCTGAAGCTTTGATTTCATTCGGCTCAGAGATGAAATGCTTGTAACCCATGAAGCCTGCAATGATGATTACAACTGCCGCAATAGCTCCCAGAATTCTACTTTTGTACTTGATAATGAATGCTTCGGAGGTACTTAAAGCCTCTTCCATATCCAAAGGATCTTGAGTGTGTTTTTTTTCTGCCATTTTTATATTTACTTTTTATTATTTTTCTGCTATAGTTTTCGGACAGCAAAAGTAGTTCATTTATATGTATTAATGAAATTTACAGGCATATTTTTTTAGGTTTTACCGTTTTTATCCCTAATTTTGTGGCTTAAATCAAACAGAAAGTCTATGATACTGAAACGTATTTCGATATTGAATTATAAGAATCTGGAACAGGTGGAACTGGATTTCTCACCTAAGATGAACTGTTTTATTGGTCAGAATGGGATGGGAAAGACGAACTTACTGGATGCAGTCTATTATCTGTCTTTCTGTAAGAGTGCTACGAATCCTATTGATTCGCAGAATGTTATGCATGATCAGGATTTCTTTGTGATTCAAGGGTTTTATGTAACGGATGAAGGTGATCCGGAAGAAATTTATTGTGGTTTGAAACGTCGGCAAAAAAAGCAGTTCAAGCGTAATAAAAAAGAGTATACCCGACTGTCTGATCATATTGGTTTTGTTCCTTTGGTAATGGTTTCGCCGGCAGACGCCGAACTGATAGCCGGCGGGAGTGAGGAGCGACGCCGATTTATGGATGTGGTGATTTCGCAATATGATAAAGAATATCTGAATGCTTTGATACGCTATAATAAAGCATTGACTCAGCGTAATGTTTTGTTGAAGGCTGAAGTGGAGCCTGATGAGGAGCTGATTTCCGTGTGGGAGGAGATGATGGCTGTGAGTGGAGAGGTCGTGTATAAGAAACGTAGTGAATTCATAGCTGAATTTATCCCCACTTTTCAGTCGTTTTATTCTTATATTTCTCAAGATAAGGAGAAGGTGAATTTATCATATGAGTCTCACGCTATACAGGGAAACTTACAGGAAATCATCAAAGGAAGCCGGCAGCGTGACCGCATTATGGGATATTCGTTGAAAGGGATTCATAGAGATGACCTTATCATGCAGTTAGGGAATTTCCCAATTAAAAGGGAAGGCTCTCAAGGACAAAACAAAACGTATCTTATTGCTTTGAAATTGGCGCAGTTCGACTTTTTGAAGCGGACAGGCAGCAATACCACTCCTCTATTGTTATTGGATGATATTTTTGATAAACTGGATGCTTCCCGTGTGGAACAGATCGTAAAGCTGGTAGCAGGCGATAACTTCGGACAGATTTTTATAACGGATACCAACCGGGAACATTTGGATAAGATTTTGGAGAATATCGAAGGGAAATATAAAGTGTTTGGAGTAGAAAATGGCAGTGTTGCAGAACGGAAAGGAGATACAGAATGAAGCGGAATGATGCGGAACAAATAGGAGATATGATTCGTAAGTTCTTTCGTTTGAACGGACTGGAGTCTCCTTTGAATGAATATAGGCTGGTACAGGCATGGAAAGATGTAGTGGGACCCGCTATTGCCGGTTATACAAGCAACCTTTATATTAAGAATCAGATTCTTTATGTACACCTCACTTCTTCCGTACTCCGTCAGGAACTGATGATGGGAAGAGACTTGTTGGTGAGGAATTTGAACAAGCAAGTAGGTGCACAGGTTATTGTAAATATTATTTTCCGGTAATTATTGGTGAAGGGAAATCTTTCCTTTTTCCGTCCATACCTCGTGCATCGGTTTGTCAAATGATTCTGTCGGTATCTCGTCACTTACCTGAAAATCAAAACAAATACCCACATTATAAGAATGGAGTTGGGGAAGTAACCGGTCATAATATCCTTTCCCTCTACCTAATCTATTGCCATTTTTATCAAAAGAAACACCGGGGATGATGGCAAAATCTATTTGAGTGTAATCAGTAAATGCTTCACCTGTCGGTTCTTCTATATGATAGGCTTCACCGGTTTGCAGATTTTGTGGACCTGTATAACGGCGGAGCTCCAGAATATCTCCTTTGACTACCGGCAGAAGGATGTCCTTCTGCCGATACCATTTCTCTATAAAATCATGCGTCTGTACTTCATCACCCAATGAGTAATAAAGCAATACCGTCTTTGCTGCAATGAAAAGCGGATGTTGTTCCAACTTGTTAAGCAAAGCAATGGAATTCGCTGTCAACTCTGTGGCGGTGTGACGGCTTTTTTCCTGTGCTATCTGCTTGCGCAGTTTCTTTTTTATTTCCTTCATCGTTGACTTTTATTTCTACGGTTTCTTCGGGAGCCTTAGGGAAAGATTCTCCTTTTTCCAATACTTCCAGTGCTTTAAGTACTGTCTTGTCGGTTTGGTTCAGGTATTGGATATAGGCTTCTATGCCCAACATGTTATAAATGATATTACCGTATAAGTTCTTTTCAAATAATTTCTGTGACTTATACATCAGGATATTGCGGCGTTTCAAGCCTTTTTTTTCTGCAAAGCGGGCGAATTGTTCCAAGATATTCTGACGCTTCAAGTACTGTAGCAAACTTGCTTCCGTATCATATTTCTGCAGCTCCGCACGATGGGTATCTGTGTATTGGAAAGAGAATTGAATGGTTAGGCCCCTGCTTACTGCTGCTGTATAATAGGAAGTAACTCCCGTTGTATCTTGGGGAACAAAAATATCGGGCATGATGCCGCCTCCGCCATAAACCGGACGTCCGTTGGCGGTGTAGTAAATAGTACTGTGGTCTTGCTTGATACTGTCTTGCGAGAAGAACTCACCGTGTTCGTAGCGTTTTACAAGATCCATTTCATAGTTCATATCGTTTCCTTTGACGTAAGGCTTCTGGATGCAACGTCCTGAAGGAGTATAGTACCGTGCGATAGTGAGTCGGATAGCCGAACCATCGCTGAAGTCGATGGGTTGCTGTACCAATCCTTTGCCAAAAGAACGGCGACCGATGATGGTCCCGCGGTCATTGTCCTGAATGGCACCGGCAAAAATTTCGCTGGCAGAAGCAGAACCTTCGTCTGTCAGTACGATAAGCGGCATTTTTTGGCTGCTGCCTGTTCCGTTAGAGTGATAATTTTCACGAGGAGATTTGCGCCCCTGAGTGTAAACTATCAGATTATTTTTGGGAAGGAATTCATTCACCATTTGAATAGCGGCTCCCATGTAGCCTCCGGTATTGCCGCGTAGGTCGATAATCACACCTTTGCAGTTGTCTTGATTTAGTTTTGCTAATGCAATCAGCAGTTCGGGATATGTTGTTTCCCCGAATTTATTGATTTTGATATAACCGAATTTTGCGTTCAACATATAAGCAGTATCCACACTCTTGACAGGGATATCACCGCGAATAATGGTAAAATATAGTGGTTCTTTCTCTCCCGGACGATAAACACCCAGTTTTACTTCGCTGCCTTTGGGCCCTTTCAGACGTTTCATTGATTCGTAGTTGGTTACTATCTTGCCTACGAAAGCTGTATCGTTGACAGAGATGATGCGGTCGCCTGCCATCAAACCTACCTTTTCGGACGGGCCTCCCTGAATGACATTGCTGATATGAATTGTGTCTTGCTGGATGGTAAATTGAATGCCGATGCCGCTAAAGCTTCCTTTCAAGTCGGAGTTTACTGCCTCCAGGTCTTTGGCAGGAATGTAAGAAGAGTGGGGGTCGAGTTCCCCTAAAATTTGAGGCATTGCATCTTCTACCAATTCGTTCATCTTCACAGTGTCCACATATTGGTCGTCAATGATGCGCAACAGGGCGTTTAACTTATTGGAGGAAGTGTTGATGATACCTAACCGATTACCTGAAAAATGGTTAGCGTAAAAAGTTCCAATCAATATTCCGGCTACGATGCTTACGGCAATGATAATCGGTATAAAACGGGATGTACGGTTTTTGCTCATATTTTTATTTACTATTATTCATTGGGGTCGATATAAATTACTTCGATGTTGGCTCGCTTCAATAGTTCCAGTCCATCTTCCAATCGGTATTTCTCGGAGTAAACCACTCGTTTGATACCTGCCTGAATAATGAGTTTGGCACATTCAATGCAGGGAGAAGCGGTGACATACATGGTGGCTCCGTTGCTGCTGTTGTTGGAGCGTGCAATCTTGGTAATGGCGTTGGCTTCGGCATGCAGTACATAAGGTTTGGTGACTCCATTGTCATCTTCGCACACATTTTCAAAACCCGATGGAGTGCCATTGTATCCATCTGAAATAATCATTTTATCTTTAACGATTAATGCACCTACCCGGCGACGTGTGCAATAAGAATTTTCTGCCCAGATGCCGGCCATGCGGATGTATCGTTTGTCGAGTTTCAGTTGTTTTTCTTCGTTGGTTTCCATGTGATTAATTATGTCTGAGTTGGATAAAGCTTTTCTTGTCTTCGGGAGCCAGTCGCAGATAATTGCTGTCTCCTTTATAAAAGCGGGCATTTACCAGTGCATCCATAAACTTGTTACTTAGATTAGTGGAGTTACGGCGGTCTTCGATGTTGATGCTCACCGAACGGTCTTTTCCATTTGCTTCCCAAATGCCTTCAAAGGTGATATTTTGTGCCGAAGCCTTGAATGTATTGTCATTATTGAAAACGATGGTAAACTTTTGGATAACTTCCAGTGTGGCGTTGTCATCTTTGGGAGTAAATTCGGGTGTGCCGGCATCGTCGAGTCCTCCGCCATAAAAATTGATCAGATACCAAGTGCCACTTGAAAAAATATCTTCTATGTTATCTTCGTTATTACAACTCCACAATAATGGAAGTGCTATTAATAGGTAAAGAATTGATTTCAGTTTCATTTCTTTTCTTGTTTTTAGTTGATAATTCCATTTCGTCTCAGTAATGCCTCAATGCCGGGCTCTTTTCCGCGGAAGCGTTTATAAAGCGTCATAGGATGTTCCGTTCCACCTTTGGACAAAATGTTCCGGCGGAAAGAATCGGCCACTTCCCGGTTGAAGATTCCTTTTTCTTTAAATAGCGAGAAAGCATCCGCATCCAGCACTTCTGCCCATTTGTAGCTGTAATATCCGGCGGAGTATCCTCCTGCCATGATGTGCGAAAACTGTACGGACATACATGTCTCGGCCGGAGAAGGTAAGACTTGCGCTTTTTTCCATGCTTCTTTTTCATAGGTACGCACATCTCCGTCAAAGGGGGTCTTGCGGGTGTACCACGCCATGTCCAGCAGACCGAAGCTCAGTTGGCGGAGACAGGCGTATGCAATATTGAAATTGGATGCATCCACTATCTTCTGAATGAGTTGTGCCGGGATTTGTTCACCTGTCCGGTAATGTTTGGCAAATGTATTGAGAAATTCTTTCTCGATGGCAAAGTTTTCCATGATTTGTGAAGGGAGTTCCACAAAATCCCAATAAACACTTGTACCGCTCAGTGTGGCGTAAGTGCTGTTGGCAAATATGCCGTGCAGGGCGTGACCGAACTCATGCAGGAAAGTATTTACTTCCGAGAAAGTGAGTAGTGCAGGTTTTTCTGCCGATGGCTTGGAAAAGTTCATCGTAACGGAAATATGTGGGCGGCTGTTGATTCCGTTTTCTATCCATTGCTCTTTATAGCTGGTCATCCATGCCCCTGAGCGTTTTCCGGCACGAGGGTGAAAATCGGTGTATAGTACGGCTAAAAAGCTGCCGTCTTCATCAAATACTTCATAAGCATCCACATCCGGATGGTAGACGGGAATCTCTTTGTTTTCCTTGAATGTGATACCATACAGGCGGGTAGCTAATCCGAATACTCCTTGTTTTACTTGACTGAGTTCAAAATAGGGACGTAGTTCTTCTTCATTCAGCTTAAACTTTTCATTCTTCAGCTTTTCCGAATAATAGGCCCAGTCCCAAGGCATTAATTGGAAATCGTTACCTTCCAGGCGGTGGGCTAATTCTTCCACTTCTTTCACTTCCTGATGCGCGGTGGGAGAGTAGGCTTCCAGCAGTTGGTTTAGTAGTTGGTAAACGGATTCTTCTGTTTCTGCCATACGTTTCTTCAGTACATATTCTGCATAATTGGAATAACCGAGGAGTTGTACCAGTTCCATACGGATATTAACCAGTTGCTTGATTATGTCCATGTTGTTGTACTCGTTGTCGTGAGTACATTGCGTATTATAGGCCATGTAAAGCTGTTGTCGCAGTGTACGGTCTTTGCAGTATTTCATGAAAGGAACGAAGCTGGGTGCATCCAATGTGATGATATTGCCTTCTTTTCCTTTCTCTTTGGCTGTTTGGGCGTATGATTCAAGCATACTTTCGGGCAGACCTTCCAGTTGACTTGTCGTTAGAGAAAGTTCATAATTATTGGTCTCTTTCAGCAGATTCTGTGAAAAGCGCAATGCGAGTACGCTTAATTCGGTATTGAGCCGACGGTATTTTTCCTTTGCTTCTCCTTGCAGGTTGGCTCCGCTTCTTATAAAGCCGTCATAGGTCTTTTGCAGCAGCATACTGTCTTCTCCGTTTAAAGTCAATTGATCTTTCCGGTCGTAGACAGCTTTAATACGTGCAAAAAGTTTTTCATTCAGACTGATACTGTTATTATGCTCTGCCAGTAAAGGCATCATCTTTTCTGCCAGCTCCTGCATCTCGTCGTTAGTTTCAGCACTCAGCAGGTTACCGAAGATGGTGGTTACTCTTTCAAGTAATGACCCTGATCTTTCCAATGCCACAATGGTGTTTTGAAAATTGGGTTTCTCCGCATTATTGACGATAGCATCAATCTCTTCGTTTTGCTCTTTCATTCCCTCCCGGATAGCCGGTTCATAATGTTCTACTTTGATTAAGTGGAACGGAGGGGTATGATGAGGTGTATTATAAGGCTCTAAAAACGGGTTTTTTGTTTCTGTCATAACATTATTATATTTGACTTACAAAATTGCTAAAAAAAAGTCTCATTCACCTCATTCTATCTATATATTTAACAAAGTATATTAAATGGATGCCATATGCTAACAAACTTGTTGACTGAAATTCTGCCAGGATAGGCATAAAAAATGATGGGTTGTGTCTAAACGTTGATAATGCTGTCGTTTTGTTAATAGGTAGGGGCGAGGTTTGCTCGCCCGAAAACAGCTTGTTTGTGGATTACTCCCAAAGTCGCCACCACCGGTTCGGGCAGGCAACCCCTGCCCCTGTAGTTGACGATTTGAGAGACTGTTTCAGTTTTTATTCAGAGAGCTTTTCCATGGCAGGGATGAAGATTTCTTTTCTACTTAATTCTACTAAGCCTTTTTCCTGCATATCGTTCAGCTCTTTTGAGACATTGATGCGGGTTTCGTCAATTAAACCGGCCAGATCTTCCATTTTTATTTTTAATCGCTTTTCACCCTCCGGTCTCATAGAACGTGATAAAATGAAGTTGATAATCTTTTCTTTGGGACTTCCTATATAGCTGTTCCATAATTTATTATAAGCTATTTGGGCACGATTGCTTAATATGTTTAAGTAATTGAGACGGAAAATTTCATAATTATTCAATTCGGACAGAACAAATGCTTTGTCAATGCTGACCAAGTTCAAATCTGTACGCGCTCTATACGTGGCGATATAGTTAGGATGCATGCCGAACAGAGAATAGGGTTCCAATACAAAAGGACTTCCAAATGTTTCGTGTAAAGAGTATGACTTTTGCTCATCGACAATCTGAGAAGAGATTTCACCGTTTAACAGAAAGATAAGTTCAGTACATGGCTCTCCTTGTTCTACAATAATCTCGTCTGCATTGTATTTCCGGAAATGCAATTTTACTTTGCCTAAGATGCTCGTGAAGTCATTCTTACATAATCCTTGGAACAAAGGGAGTTGTAATAGTGTATCGTACATTGTAATTTCCATAAGTTCTAATCTTCGTTAAGTTATAGTTTAACATACAAAGGTAACGATAAAACGAGATTTATTATTTAGAGTTGCATTCTGTTTTATCTTTTTTATTGTTTCTTACAGTCTACTAATGTTTTAAGATAAAAGCTTGTACAGTGCATAAAAAATAAATATATTTGCAGCTAAAAAAGGAGGTAAGTATGTTTGGTTCTTTCGACTTTCAGGAGTTTTTGAGTGCATTTATCGTTCTTTTTGCTGTGATAGATATTATCGGTTCTATACCTATTATATTGAATTTGAAGCAGAAAGGAAGAAATGTGAATGCTAACAAGGCAACATTTATTTCTTTCGCGTTGTTGCTGGGGTTCTTTTATGCCGGCGATATGATGTTGAAGTTGTTTCAGGTAGATATTGCTTCGTTTGCAGTAGCCGGTGCTTTTGTTATTTTTCTGATGTCACTGGAGATGATATTGGATATTGAAATATTTAAAAACCAGGGACCTATTAAAGAGGCAACGTTGGTGCCGTTGGTATTTCCTTTGTTGGCCGGTGCCGGTGCTTTTACGACTTTACTTTCGCTGCGTTCCGAATATGCTCCGGTTAACATTGTAATAGCGTTGGTGCTGAATATGGTATGGGTTTATGTGGTTTTAAAACTGACCGACCGTATAGAGCGTTTTTTGGGGAAAGGTGGTATTTATGTGATTCGTAAATTCTTTGGTATCATTCTTTTGGCTATTTCCGCCCGGCTTTTTACTGCTAACCTGACTCTGCTGATAGAACAGTTCCAGAATTTGAAATAAGCAGGTTGTGGAAACATCAACCTGTAAGGGAATGTGTCAACGTTCTAATCTATCATTTTAGTTTTGACACACTCCCGGATGCATTCATGAATACATCGTTATTTTAGATTATTGGCATGGACTATGTACTTCTTCATTCCTTCAGTGAAGAATATCTCATATTCGCCATTCTCGCCTGAACAGATGAAATAAGCTTCCAGCTCGGGGTGTTTTGCACAAAAAGCTTTTGCATTATCTAGCCCCATCACCATAAATGCAGTGGCATAGGCGTCGGCTGTGGTGCAATCACGGGCAATAACGGTGGAAGAAAGAATACTGTGTTGTACCGGATAACCGGTGCGAGGGTCGATGGTGTGAGAGTATTTCTTTCCACCTTTATAATAGAAATTGCGATAATTACCTGATGTTGCCATGCCCACATTGCTTATTTCAAGAATTGTCTGTAATTCCTGGTTGACGGACAAGGAATCGTCTATTGGTTTATTAATCCCGATTCGCCATGCATTCATTTTAGGATTTTTTCCGTTTACAATCACCTCTCCGCCAATATCAATCATGTAGTTTTTAATACCTTTACTGTTGAATAACTGTGCAATTATATCTACACCGAAACCTTTGGCAATGGCACTGCAGTCCAGCATCATCCGCTCATCTGCCTTTATTATTTTTTCGTTGTTCTGTAACTCTATCTTTTGATAGCCGATAAGCTGTTTAAGGCTGTCTACGGTTAATGAGTCCAAAGGGATGGACTTTTTAAATCCAAATCCCCAGGCATTAGTCAGGGGAGCCACTGTTATGTCAAATGCTCCATCGGTGTCTTCGGATATTTTATGAGCCAGATTAAATACATGGGTGAACAGTGTGTCAAGAACCACCTCTTCGTTATGGTTGATGTGGCTGATGATTGAATTGGGGTTGAAAGGGGATAGGGAATTATCCACTTTCTTCAATTCAGCTTCGATTTCTTTCTTTAAATCTTTGTCACTTTGGTAGGTGATTTTATAGACTGTACCGAAAATAAATCCTTCGTCTGTGCGGAAAGGAGGTTGCTTTTTCAGAATGATAACCGTTCCCACAATCAGCACCACAAGAAAGGGTAACTGCCAGATTAGTTTTTTTTTATTCATAATATTATAATTAGTTGAGATAAAGATGTTCTATTAAAATTTTGATGCCGATGGCTATCAGGATTAAACCTCCCCACAGTTCTGTACGAAGGTTAAACCGCTTTCCGCAGAATACTCCTATCAGATTGCCTGCCATAGAAAGGACGAAGGAAGTAAAGCCGATAATTGCTATTGGAGAAAGAATGGACATGAACGAATTCATGCCTACGAAGGCAAAGGAGATGCCGACAGCCAACGCATCGATACTGGTGGCTACAGCCAGTGTCAATACTACTTTTAAGCGGGTAGGGTCAAAACAACATTTATCATCGTTGCTGAGCCCTTCTTTTATCATTCGTCCTCCCAAAAAAGCCAAAAGGCCGAAAGCTATCCAGTGGTCATAGTCTTTTATCAAATGGCTGAACCGGCTGGCACAGAACCATCCAATAAGGGGCATAACGGCCTGAAAGAGTCCGAAAAAGAATGCCATTACAAAAAAAGTGCGTCGGCAGATGCGACGCATGATGATTCCGCTTGTTATGGATACCGTGAAACAATCCATAGCAAGACTGATTGCCAAAAGCCAAATCTCTAGTGTGTTCATTCACTAAAAAGGTAATTTATAGATTAAACTGTATGTTCCGATAGTAAAATGGTTAGCTTTGTTCTTGCCGAATCCGGGGATATACCAGGGTTCTGTATTTCCTGTTTTCTTCATGCTGGTGCGTACCCGGTAGCGCACAGAAAGCCCCATATAAAAATTCTTGTATACCTTGGTTGTCAGCCCTCCCACCAGTTCTACCCAGCCGGCATTGCTTTTTACCCCATTGTAGGTAAACGGAACGGTGATGTTTCCCCAAGTCGGGTCGACCATTGCGGGAGCATCGACGTCGTATGTGAAAGAGGTGAAGCCATAGCGTATACCTCCATACGCGTAACCGGGGAGATGAGGCTTTTTGAAAAGAATATTGTAATTCATACCGATACGAAAATAAGGTGCTGAAGCCTTATAATGAATATTGGTTTCGTCATCGGTGGTGTCTGTATGACCGTAACCGATTTCTATAATAGGGATGAAGCGGTTTTTTAAGTTTACCTCCACACTCACCTCGGCACTGGTAAAGTCACTGCCGAATATTTTACTTCCCAGGCCAAATACATCTAAGCCCACATACGTGCCCTGATACAGAGGTACGGTGGCTTTTTCTTCTGTTGTTGCCGTTTTCTTTTCTTGGGCTGTAGAGCGTAAGGGGCATAACAGTAAGCTACTCCCTAATAGTATAGTATATATTAAAGTTTCTCTTTTCTTCATTGTTGATATCCGGGTTTACAATCACTACAGAATCCAGTGAGTTTGTTGTATAATTGATATTTTCCACCTGATAGAACATCATGGTGCCACACTCTATATCGCTAATAAAAGGGATGTTGCGATGCGTTATTTCAATCACGTCTTTCAGCTTTTCATTGTAATGTATCGTATAAGTAGTTTTTGATGTATAACTGAGTGGAAGGCTGAAGCTGCTCAAGTCACTTTCTTTGTTGTAAATGGTGTCTGTCAAGACAGAGTCTTTCACAACTTTATCTGTTATGGTTCCGTCCGGCAATGTGTCTTTTACTGTAACGTCGGTCACGGTAGTACCTGTAATGGTGACCTCGGAAGTCAGTTTGACGGACGAATGGCTGTCACTGCTCAGTAAGTCGAAATGTGCAAGGGATGTTGTACTCAGGGGACAATCGCTTTCGCTGCATCCCTGCCATAAGTATCCTGATGCAGTCAGGAACAATAGGATGATAATTGGTAATTTCTTCATTCTCAAAACTCTTCTTCTATTTTATAGTTGTTGCGTTCGGGAGCGTTGCGTGCTATTAACTCACCGATGAATCCGGCAAGGAATAATTGTGTGCCCAGTATCATTAACGTCAAAGCCAGATAGAAATAGGGCGAATCCGTTATCAGGGTATAAGGCAGGCCGTTTGTTAGGTTGTATAATTTGTTAGCACCGATGATGACTACGGAAATAAATCCGAAGATAAACATCAGTGATCCTAAGAAGCCGAACATGTGCATCGGTTTGACGCCAAATTTAGATAGAAACCACAAAGTGATTAAGTCAAGATATCCGTTGAAAAAACGATTCAGTCCGCCAAATTTGGTCTTTCCGAATTTGCGTGCCTGATGGTGCACTATCTTTTCTCCGATTTTAGAGAAGCCGGCATTTTTTGCCAAATAGGGGATGTAGCGGTGCATTTCACCGTATACTTCGATGTTCTTGATCACGTCCCGGCGATAGGCTTTGAGCCCGCAATTGAAGTCGTGGAGGTTGTTGATGCCGGATACGGCACGTGCTGTAGCATTGAAAAGCTTGGTGGGGATGGTCTTTGACAAGGGGTCGTAGCGTTTTTGCTTGTAGCCCGATACCAAATCATAACCTTCCTTGGTAATCATTCTGTAGAGTTCGGGAATTTCGTCCGGGCTGTCTTGCAAATCGGCATCCATCGTGATAACCACATTGCCTTGCGCCTTTTCGAATCCGCAATAGAGTGCAGGGGATTTGCCGTAATTACGGCGGAATTTGATTCCTTTTACTTTATCCGATTGGGTGCGTAGATTTTCTATTACCTCCCAAGAGCGGTCTGTACTGCCGTCATTTACAAATATTACTTCATAGCTGAAATGGTTGCCATCCATTACGCGTTGAATCCAGGCAAAGAGCTCCGGCAAAGATTCCTCTTCATTATACAGTGGAATAACTACAGATATATCCATGTGTCTTATTGGTTTTTCGGTTTACGCATTATCAGCAATGCCGTAGGGATTGCTATCAGCATGCCGTAAAATATATTATTTGATATCAACTGGAAAGTGATTTGCAATGGAGTCAGTGCTGCCACCATATCAAAGGCTTCCTGCAATTGGTCGATAGAAGGTAAAAGTTCTGCTTGGGCAGTTGTCTTGAATTGGTTAATCATATTCTGATAGAATTCAAAAACAAAACCGCCGTCAATGAAATGGAAATAGATATAATGGACTACTGCTACGAATAGGGATGCGAACATATACATAAATATTGTAAACAGCAATGCTTTCCCAAAGCTGATTGCATTGTTGCAATAACGTTCTCTGTATTTTTTAGCAAAAATATAGCCCAAAATAGGGACACCTAATGTAAGTACAATAAACAGGAGTAATAGGAAAGGTATTCTCAGTCCTAAAGGAAAAAGCATGAACTTAAAGGACCAAAGCAGTCCCATGCCCGTGCCATAGCGCATTGCGCATTCTTGAAGAGTTGGTTTACGTTCAGTCATTCTTTATTGATAAGTGCACAAAATTAATAAGTCTACAAAAGTACGGCTTTTATTAAGAATACATGCTATATTTAGGGGTGAAAAATGTATTTTTTCTGCTAAAATCAAAAAAAAGTGCATGAGAGTATTGCAGTTTCAAAAAATATATCTACCTTTGCACTCGCAAAACAAAAATGGGTAAGTCCTATACGGCCAGCTCCTGATGAATCCTCCAGGGCTTGATCGCAGCAAAGGTAGTTGGTTGTAGCGGCGCGATATAGTAAGCTTACCCACCCGCCTCTTTAGCTCAGTTGGCCAGAGCACGTGATTTGTAATCTCGGGGTCGTTGGTTCGAATCCGACAAGAGGCTCAGAAAGACAAAAGGAATGGAGTAAGTCTTCATTCCTTTTTCTATTTATAATCATCCAGCTAATTTTTTCTTCATGAAGGAAACAAATATTGCAACTGCATCTTTACCACAGCAATGTCGCCCGGCCGTAAAAGAACTTTTAAAGGAAATATATGGCTATACTGATTTTCGTGATTTTGAAGTCTATAATGATTTGTCTTCCGGCAAAGATAAACTAAAAATTTCCCAAGGACAATTGATAGAAGAGGTTATTGAAGAGTCTGAAAAGTCGATGAAGACGGATTCGGTTTATAATTTCTTGTTGACAGCGCCAACGGGAGCCGGTAAATCTTTATTGTTCCAGCTTCCTGCCATTTATTTGGGACAAGAATATAAGTTACTTACAATTGTGATTTCTCCTTTGAAGGCTTTGATTGTTGATCAAGTGGAAAATCTGCGTGATTTGGGATATGAAAAGGTGTCTTATGCATCTTCCGATCTTTCACCTGAAGAAAAAAATGAGGCATACCGTCAGGTGCGCGAGGGAGAGACGGATTTATTTTATCTTTCTCCCGAATTATTGTTGGCTTATGATATTAAACATTTTATAGGTGACCGTCGGATAGGATTGATTGTGGTGGATGAGGCACATACGGTAACTACATGGGGGAAGGAATTCCGTGTGGATTATTGGTTCCTGGGTCGTCACTTGGATAATTTGAAGAAGAACTTGGGCTATGCTTTTCCGGTTTTTGCATTGACTGCAACTGCCGTTTGGAATCCTCGCGGGGGGAATGATATGGTTTTTGAAACCATCCGCTCTTTGCGTATAGACCCTTGCAGACTGTTTGTGGGAACAGTGAAGCGCGAAAATATCGGCTTTGATATTCGTTTGCTTACTATTGAAGAAGATGAGAATTATGATAAGGCGAAACAACGTGTCATTATCGGACGTACCGATGATTTTCTGGATGAACATAAAACTATCATGTATTATCCTTTTGCCGGCAGCATAGACACTCGGATTAAAATGTGGGTGCGTTCTACTAACTGGCGATTGGTGTCTTCTTATTATGGAAAGAAGGACAAGGCTCAGAAGGCAGCGATTGTTGAAGCTTTTAAGGAAGGTGACAAACGGATGATTATTGCGACAAAAGCATTCGGTATGGGTATTGACATCAGTGATATTGACCGGGTGTATCATGTGGCTCCTTCGAGTACATTTGTTGACTATATTCAGGAGATAGGACGTGCGGCACGTGATAAAAGTATTAAAGGTATTGCGGCCACCGACTTTCATGAACGGGATTTCTATTTTATGAAACGCTTACACTCTGCCGGAGCCATTACGCAAAATCAGTTGGGGATGATTTTGAAGAAGCTTTGGGAAATCTATTTGATGAAGGGTAAAAGCAAGGAGATGCAAGTGTCTTTGTCGGATTTTGAGTTTGCAGTGAAACTTCCTCGTAAGCAGAACAAGTTGGAATATGAATCGGATTTGGGACAAGTGATAAAAACGGCTTTGTTATGGATAGAGGAAGATTTATCCAGCCGTTTTGGAGGACAGCCCATTGAGATAAATTCCCGGACCCTCTTTACAGATGGATATGTACAGGAAAAAACAGGGGATACTGCTTTCAGGGAAACGTATAAAAAGTTTATGACTCCCGTGGTCGGTGCGGAAGGTATTTATAAGGTATCTTTTGAAGCATTGTGGGAAAGCTGTTTCTCGGAAATGGGTTATCGGGAGTTTAAGCGCGATTTATATAATGGTAATTTGTTTGAAGGAGTCCGTGCGGCGGCTGTCGGCAAACATGAGGTATTGCTGAAAGAAGATGCAGGAGATATATGCACAAAACTGGCGAGTCTGCTGAAACGGTTGAAAGATTTGCTGACTGTTAGTTTGTATGGCAATAAGGGCAAGTTTGAAGAAGATGATTTGCGCAGTATCTTTGCCGAATATGATATGGATGTTCCTTCGGCAAAACGTTTCCTTTCTTCTTTGCTGGAATCGAGAGTGGAGGAGGGAAGAAGCGTCAGCTATATCAGTAGCACGAAGAAAAAGGATGAAGACAAGTTGGTTTTTACTGTTACCCGAGGCTTTGACTTGTTGCTCTCACGTTATCAGAAGCTCTGCTCTCAGCGTATTACAGGAGTGAAAGGAGATTTGTTGCTGTTTTACACCACGCCTTTTTCAGACCTAAACATGCTTCTCAATCTTTTGTCAATGCTCAATGTGGTCGATTTTACTGTCGAAGGTGGTGTGCCTTCGGTAGAGGTGACTGTTAATATGCCTGAAGTGCTGGAGAAAGAGGTGACATCGGAAGCTTATAAAAACTTCGTGCTTGAAAATAATGAAAAGATATTCCTTGAACAGATAGAGCTGTTCCAATTGTTTTTTGGTAATACTTCCTTGGATGATGAGCAGAGATGGGAGTTTATAGAAGACTATTTCACGGGAATGAATGTGGAAGAAATGAAGAAAAAATATAGCCCCTTGGGATAGGACTAAAAGGGAGTGTGTTAAAACTAAACCGGGCTATCCCATCGTCAGGCTGTAGGGGCAGCATTATCCATGTTTTGACACACTCCCGAAATGCTATGTCAGGCGGTGACTTTACATGCCTTCTTATACTTTGAAATCATGTGCAATTTTCTTGTATCCGTAAACGGCACGGCTTCCCAATTCTTCTTCTATGCGTAGCAGTTGGTTGTATTTGGTCATACGGTCACTGCGACTTAATGAACCGGTCTTGATTTGTCCGCTGTTGGTAGCAACGGCGATGTCGGCAATAGTCGCATCCTCCGTCTCACCCGAACGGTGACTGGTAACAGTGGTATAGCCATTACGTTGAGCCATTTCGATGGCGTCCAATGTTTCGGTCAGCGAACCGATTTGGTTTACTTTAATCAGGATAGAATTGGCACAACCTTCGCTGATTCCTTTCTCCAGGAATTTCACGTTTGTTACGAACAGGTCATCACCTACCAGTTGACAGCGATTTCCAAGACGTTCGGTCAGCATACGCCAGCCTTCCCAGTCATTTTCTGCCATACCGTCTTCAATGGAGTCGATAGGATAATCCCAACACAGTTTTTCCAGATAAGCCACTTGCTCTGATGCAGTACGCTTTTCACCTTTTGTTCCTTCAAATTTCGTATAATCATAGATTCCATCATGGTAGAACTCTGAAGAAGCGCAGTCCAAACCGATAGTGATGTGTTTGAATGGCTCATAACCGGCTGCTTCAATGGCTGCCAAAATGCAATTCAATGCATCCTCGGTTCCATCCAACACAGGAGCGAAACCTCCTTCGTCGCCAACAGCAGTGCTCAGTCCGCGCTTCTTTAATACGGTTTTCAGTGCGTGGAAAACTTCTGCTCCCATGCGCAATGCTTCGTGAAATGATTTGGCACCGACAGGGCGAATCATAAATTCCTGAAAAGCGATGGGAGAATCGGAATGCGAACCTCCGTTGATGATATTCATCATGGGCACGGGCAATACGTACGTGTTTGTTCCTCCTATATATCTATATAAAGGTATATCCAGATAATTTGCCGCTGCCTTTGCCACAGCCAGTGATACGCCCAGAATGGCATTGGCTCCGAGTTTGGACTTAGTGGGGGTACCGTCTAAAGCCAACATAGCCATATCAATGCCGCGTTGGTCTGATGAGTCCATGCCGGTCAATGCCGGAGCAATGATATTATTAATGTTGTCTATGGCTTTCAGAACTCCTTTTCCTCCATAACGGGTCTTGTCTCCGTCGCGTAATTCCAAAGCTTCATGTTCACCGGTGGATGCACCCGACGGAACAGATGCACGTCCCATGATACCGGATTCTAATGTTACGTCTACTTCTACAGTGGGGTTGCCACGTGAGTCAAGAATCTCTCTTCCTTTAATCTTTGCTATTTTCATATTGATTCTAAAATTTAATTGGGTGGTTTTATGATAATAACAAAAAAGGAAGAGATTTTGTTCTATTCACTCATCCAAACTCCGAGCATGACTCCGATAATTCCTAAAACCACGCTGCCAATCACGTATGCCAAGAAGGTGGGATAAAAACCTGATTTTAATAATTGAAGGCTTTCATTACTGAAAGTAGAGAAAGTGGTGAACCCGCCGCAAAGTCCGATAGTGAGCAATAGACGCAATTCATTGGTGATATGAATGCGTGAGGTGAGCGTATAAAAAATACCTATCAGTATGCAACCCAGTAAGTTGACGGCAAAAGTCCCCCATGGGAAAGCCGTCCCTGTCTGGCGCTGAATGGCAATGGTAAGTAAGTAACGAAGCACGCTTCCTGTTCCTCCTCCGATAAAGATATATAATAATGATTTCATAACTGCTGCATTTTGATGCAAAAATAGCAAGGATTATTCATTCGGAGAGAAATTTTTTCTGTAATTCTGGAAAGTTTTTCTTATCGGCTTATAATAAGGCTTTGGGTATTGTAATCTTATAAATTTTCACCTAATTCGTAAGCTTGTTGCAAAGTCTCTGTATTCGTTACGTCACCTTTATCTTTGCATCCTCTAACGAGAATCTGTCCAGTATCTTCTAATCCAAAGAAGTTCAGGCAAAGTTTATACTGAGTCAGAATACTGTCAAAGAGTTCTGGCAATATAGCCGCACCGACAGGTATCAAAGCCATTTGTTTGATGGCGAACTTGTCTCGAATAGGGTTGTGACATCTGTCTATAACAGCCTTTAGCTGCGAACTGATGCCATAGAAATATACAGGTGATGCAACAACAAGCATGTCTGCATGAAGGAGTTTGTCGTATATCAGTTGCATATTATCGTTCTGAAAGCAAGAATTGTTCTCACGCTTGAAACATGAGTCACAGCCTATACATGGATTAATATGATGATCACGAACAAGTACAACTTCCACATTATGCTTTTCAGAAGCACCTTTAACAAACGCTTCAACTAACAAGTCGGTATTACCTCCTTTACGAGGGCTACCTGAAAGTACGACTATATTCATATTCTTTTATTACTGTGAAGTAAACGTATCTCAGCATTCATACAAGATGCCACCTTGTGAAAAAGTTACATTCGAAGTGAGCAGCATTCTACATGAATCTAATGAATTTATCAGTATTCCCACCACTCTTTGCACTTTATACATTGTGCTGTCCCATCACTATAAGTTTTAACTTCATGGCTACCACAGAAAGGGCAAGGTGAAATTTGTCCATGGGTATGAATCATCTTGTCTGGAGGATCGGTATTATTCTCACTTTCTTCCACATAATCTTCTTCCCATTTTTCAAGGAATTTAGGTTTCCAGTTATACCCACTATTGAAATCCGGACACCAGCTCCTTACCATTCCTTGCTTAGAGCAGTTTAATATAGCTACCCCATCAACGTCCTCTTCATTTACTCCATGTATGAAATAAATGCAGTCTTCGCAGGTGTAATTATCTTCTTGGTTCATTCTAATGGATTTTTTGAATTTACATTTTTTGTAGTAGAGATTACATCTCATACAAAAGTACATAAAAATATTGAGTTCATACGCCAATAGAATAAAAAACAAAGCTACCGAAACTTATCAGCACTTTAAATACCATATCTTGCCCCATTTTCGTAAATTAAGGATATGTATTTATAATACTTCATCTATTATGTGGGCAGACGATGAACTATGACAAGAAAGAGTCGATCTGATGCTCGGTAATTTTGTGTTTTAACTTTTTTCAAAAAAAAATACTAAAAATATTTGAAAAAGAAGCATGTAAGATAAAGATATATGTTTGATATTTGCTCTTTATTACCATCCAAACGATTGAAGTCGCTGTCCGTACAAAAATACAAAAATATTTTGCACCTGAATTTGCTGCATTCTGGTTTATGAATGGAAATCATGCTTCCAGTGAGGTTTGTTTTACAGCTAATTTAGCTCTTATATGTAAAGAGGTGGAACACTCTCACGATGATTTTATTACTGAACACTTCCGCAAATATAGCGAACCTGACTTGCCATTTGTATGGAAAATATTGGAGGTTATCTTGATGGGAACACTTTCCAAACTCTATTCCAATTTTTCGGATACCACAGCAAAACATGCTGTTCAAGAGAATTTATAAAAAGTATTTCCCCAAAGACAATAAACAACGAATAATATAGGATAGGAGAAGTCTTGATTGAGAAAGGTTTTAGCCAACTGAATTGGCTAAGCGGCTTGGCAAAGGTTTCAACTTAAAACTAAGAATTAAAAATATAATATCATGACCCAACACAATGCCATCAAGCTTTTTGAAGTAAAGAAAGTCCGAACCATTTGGGACGATAAAGAAGAAAAATGGTACTTCTCAATAGTAGATGTAGTAGCTGTCTTAACGGATAGCCCTAATCCACGCAAGTATTGGAGCGTTTTGAAGACACGTCTTAAAAAGGAAGGAAGTGAGTTGGCTACAAATTGTAGGCAACTTAAAATGAAATCGACTGACGGAAAAATGTATTTAACTGATGTGGCTGACACACAGCAACTTCTCCGCCTCATTCAATCTATTCCATCGCCCAAAGCAGAACCTTTTAAGCTATGGATGACGCAAGTGGCTGCAGAACGTCTTGACCAAATGCAAGATCCCGAACTTTCCATTAACCAAGCATTAATGGACTACAAACGGTTGGGTTATTCGAATAGTTGGATTAACCAGCGACTCAAATCTATAGAGATTCGCAAAGACCTTACACGACGAATGGAAACGGCACGGACTGCAAGAGGGAGTGCAATTTGCTACCCTCACTGACATTATTTATCAGACATGGAGTGATATGACCGCCAAGAAATATAAACAATTCAAAGGACTGAAAAAGGAAAATTTGCGCGATAATATGACCAATAAGGAGTTGGTGCTCAATATGCTGGCAGAACTTTCCACCAAAGAAATCTCGGAAAGTAAAAATCTCGCGACTTTTAAAGAACACATGGAGGTGGCGGAAGAGGGTGGAGAAAATAAACAGTAATCGTGAAATACCCAAAGTGGCTTGCCGTGCAATGACTGAATTCATAAAAAAATAACTGTGTTTTTCGCCATACAAACGGAAAAATCTGTCTCTTCCTTCCTCCTTTCATTAGTCGTTGAAACGCCCTGTTATGGCGGATTTCGGTAGTGAATGGACATCTCGTATTGTCTTTTCAGCCTCCTTTCATCTGTAAGACTTTTTTTGATACAGATAAATACTGAAGGCAGATTTGAAAGCAGCTTGGGAAGCACGACTGAAAGGAGAATGAATGGATATCCTGTCATTGTTAATCGATTGATTGATAATGTGTTTTGGCTAATATGTAAGGATGAACGGAAAGAAGGAATGATCGGCTTAGTGAGGGGATGATTCCATCTGCCCCTATGTGAAAAAGATGCCGAGCTTTTTGAAAAAGGTCGGTGTGTTTCCGTAAAACCTCGGCATCTTTTTAATAAACTTACCGAGCTTTTTTGAAAACCTCAAGGTCTTTTTGCAGCACTCAGCCTGATCATAGGTCTATACATACGGTGGCATCAGCCTACACATATATATGCGTAAGCCTACACGTACGTACGCATCGGGCCACACGTACGTATGCATTGTATCGGGTGGTGGAATGTTAGGTCGGATTTGTCACAGCAAACATTTTATTCATAAGCTATTCGGTACCATTTTGTTTTTTTTGTTCGTTTATTCCAGAGATTTTAGTAATTTTGCACCCTAAACAAAAAACAGCAAAAAGGAATGGGTGGTTTTTTTGGAACAGTCTCAAAGACTGAGTGCGTTACCGATTTATTTTACGGAACGGACTATAATTCACATTTAGGTACAAAAAGAGGAGGCTTGGCTACTTATGCCAAGGGAGAAGGATTTATGAGGTCTATCCATAATTTGGAAAACTCTTATTTCCGCACAAAGTTTGAATTGGAACTCCCGAAGTTTAAAGGTAACTCGGGTATAGGTATTATTAGTGATACAGATCCTCAGCCGATAGTAATCAATTCGCATTTGGGTAAATTTGCCATTGTTACAGTAGCCAAGATTCAGAATATTTCGGAACTGGAGCGTGACTTGCTGGCTGCGAATATGCATTTTTCCGAAATGAGTTTGGGGAAGACAAACCCAACGGAATTGATAGCATTGCTTATTGTTCAGGGCAAGGACTTTGTAGATGGCATCGAAAATGTATTTAATAAGATAAAAGGGTCGTGCTCCATGTTGCTGCTGACCGAAGACGGTATTATTGTGGCGCGTGATAAATGGGGACGTACTCCCATCGTGATTGGTAAGAAAGAGGGGGCTTATGCTGCGACCAGCGAGTCGAGCAGTCTGCCGAATCTGGATTATGAAATTGAAAAATATGTGGGCCCCGGCGAAATTATCCGCTTGCGTGCCGATGGAATGGAACAAATGCGCAAGCCGAATGAAGGAATGCAGATTTGTTCTTTTTTGTGGGTGTATTATGGTTTTCCGGTTTCTTGCTATGAGGGTAGGAATGTGGAGGAAGTGCGTTTTATGAGTGGTTATAAAATGGGGCAGAAGGATAATTCGGAAGTGGATTGTGCCTGTGGTATTCCTGATTCCGGCGTAGGTATGGCGCTGGGGTATGCCGAAGGAAAAGGCATTCCTTATCATCGTGCCATAACCAAATATACTCCCACATGGCCCCGCAGCTTTACTCCTGCCAATCAGGAAATGCGTTCGTTGGTAGCAAAAATGAAGCTGATTCCCAATCGTGCCATGCTGGAAGGAAAACGTGTTTTGTTTTGTGATGATTCCATTGTACGTGGAACTCAACTTCGTGATAATGTGAAGATTTTATATGATTATGGAGCAAAAGAGGTTCACATGCGTATTGCGTGCCCGCCGTTGATTTACAGTTGTCCTTTCCTTGGCTTTACTGCATCAAAAGGTGACTTGGAGTTGATAACACGCCGCATGATTAAGGAAATAGAAGGAGATGAGAATAAAGATCTTGAAAAATATGCTGCAACAGATTCACCTCAATACCAAAAGATGGTGCAAATGATTGCCGACCGTTTCGGATTGACTTCGTTGAAGTTCAATACATTGGAAACCTTAATTGAAGCTATCGGTTTGCCAAAGTGCAAAGTTTGTACGCATTGTTTTGATGGTTCCAGTTGTTTCTGATATCAAAATAATAAGATAGAATGAAAAAAGAGCCGTGAATTGTTTGGCAATTCACGGCTCTTTTCCTATTTTTACAGCATTGAATATTAAAAATAGGAAGATAAAATGACACTGATAGAACGATTTTTAAAGTATGTAAGTTTCGATACTCAATCAGACGATAATAGTGGTGTGACGCCCAGTACACCCAAACAAATGGTATTTGCACAATACTTGAGATCTGAATTGGAACAACTGGGCTTTGAAGAAATTTCATTGGACGAGAATGGTTATCTTTTTGCTACCTTGCCGGCAAATACCGACAAACCGGTACCAACGATAGGATTTATTGCTCACATGGATACCAGTCCTGATATGACCGGTGCAGGAGTGACTCCGCGTATCGTTTATGGTTATGACGGTTCGGATATTGTCTTGTGTGAGGAAGAGAATGTTGTTCTTTCTCCTAATCGGTTCCCTGAATTGCTGGACCACAAAGGAGAAGATTTGATTGTAACCAATGGAAAGACGCTGCTGGGAGCTGACGATAAGGCCGGTATTGCAGAAATCATTACTGCGATGGTTTATTTGAAAGAGCATCCCGAAATTAAACATGGAAAGATTCGGGTAGGTTTCAATCCAGATGAAGAAATTGGGTTGGGTGCTCATAAGTTTGATGTGGAAAAGTTTGGTTGTGAATGGGCTTATACAATGGATGGAGGAGAGGTAGGTGAGCTGGAATTTGAAAATTTCAATGCAGCCTCTGCCAAAGTAGTTGTAAAGGGTCGTAACGTGCATCCGGGATATGCCAAGAATAAGATGATAAACTCCATGTGTGTGGCCAATCAGTTTATGAATTTATTGCCGGATGGAGAGACTCCCCAGTGTACAGAAAACTATGAAGGATTCTATCATTTGGTAGGTATTACCGGTGAGGTGGAACAAACTACGCTGTCTTACATCATTCGTGACCATGACCGTGCCAAATTTGAAGCGCGTAAAGAGAATATGTTGAAGTGGGCAGCTGAGATTAATAAGAAATATGGTGAAGAAACAGTGACAGTAGAATTGAAAGATCAGTATTATAATATGCGTGAAAAGATTGAACCGGTCATGCATATTATCGATATAGCTTTCAAGGCGATGGAAGAAGCCGGTGTGACTCCGAAGGTGAAAGCGATTCGTGGCGGAACGGATGGCGCACAACTTTCTTTCAAAGGACTGCCTTGTCCGAACATTTTTGCCGGCGGTCTGAATTTCCACGGCAGATATGAGTTTGCTCCTATTCAGTCATTGGAAAAAGCCATGATGGTAGTGGTGAAGATTTCAGAATTGGTGGCAAGATAAGACGAATATAATAACCTTAAAAAATAATTGAATAATAACATGAAAACGACTCCGTTTACCGAGAAACACATTGCTCTGGGAGCAAAGATGCACGAATTTGCCGGCTATAATATGCCTATCGAATATTCGGGAATTATCGATGAACATCTCACTGTATGCAATGCAGTGGGTGTATTTGATGTTTCCCACATGGGAGAATTTTGGGTAAAAGGCCCGAATGCATTGGCTTTCTTGCAGCAAGTGACTTCTAATAATGTAGCTGTTTTGCCTATTGGTAAGGCTCAGTATACTTGTTTCCCCAACGAAGAGGGAGGTATTGTAGATGATTTATTGGTATATCATTACGAACCGGAAAAATACTTGTTGGTTGTGAATGCTGCCAATATAGAGAAAGACTGGAATTGGTGTGTCAGCCATAACACGGCGGGTGCTGAATTGGAAAATGCTTCCGATCGCATGGCGCAGTTGGCTATCCAGGGTCCGAAAGCAATGGAGGTTTTGCAGAAACTCACTTCGGTGAATCTGTCTGAAATACCTTATTATGCGTTTACTACCGGAGAATTTGCCGGTCAGAAAGACGTGATTATTTCTAATACCGGATATACCGGAGCCGGAGGCTTTGAGCTTTATTTCTATCCTGAAGCTGGTGAAGCGATTTGGAATGCCATCTTTGAAGCCGGTGCTCCTGAAGGTATCAAGCCTATAGGATTGGGTGCACGCGATACTTTGCGCCTGGAGATGGGATTCTGTCTTTATGGTAATGATCTGAGTGATACCACTTCTCCATTGGAGGCGGGCTTAGGTTGGATTACCAAGTTTGTTGAAGGAAAGGATTTTACAGCACGTGCTATTCTTGAAAAGCAGAAAGCAGAAGGTTTGAATCGCAAATTGGTTGGTTTTGAAATGATTGATCGCGGTATACCTCGCCATGGTTATGAGTTGGTAAATGCAGAGGGAGAAAAGGTTGGTGAAGTAACCAGTGGAACGATGTCTCCGATTCGTAAAATCGGCATCGGTATGGGATATATTCAAACTGCTTATGCTACACCGGGCACAGAGGTTTTCATTGATGTGCGTGGACGCAAATTAAAGGCGATGGTTGTCAAACCACCGTTCAGAAAGTAATATTATTCATTTTTTTTATCTCCTTCATCTTGCCTGTGGTATGGGTGGAGGAGATTTTTTTTGCCAACCTGCCATAATATTTATCGTTATGCAGACAATGAGTTAAAACAAAGTACTTATCACAAAATAAGCAGGTGAAAGACTCCACAGTTGATAGATAATTTATAATTTTGCAGGCAAAAAAAATATTGTTATGTCAGAATTGGCTCCCCTTATAAGTGACCTCGCCTTGATTCTTATTTGCGCCGGTATTATGACGCTGATATTTAAACGGTTGAGGCAGCCTTTAGTCTTGGGCTATATTGTAGCCGGGTTTTTGGCAAGCCCGCATATGCCTTATACACCATCAGTAATAGATACGGCAAATATTCATACTTGGTCTGATATCGGTGTTATTTTCCTACTTTTTGCTTTAGGATTGGAGTTTAGTTTCAAAAAGCTTATGAAAGTCGGAGGTACTGCTATTATAGCGGCGTGTACCATTATATTTTGTATGATATTGGTCGGGATGGTAGCCGGTTGGTCTTTTGGATGGAAACACATGGACTGCCTTTATCTGGGCGGTATGCTGGCAATGTCTTCAACGACCATTATTTATAAGGCATTCGATGATTTGGGGTTACGGCAGCAACGGTTTGCCGGGTTGGTGCTTAGCATTTTGATACTGGAAGACATTCTTGCCATTGTGTTGATGGTGATGCTGAGTACAATGGCTGTAAGTAAGAATTTTGAGGGTACGGAGATGATTTACAGTATTGGTAAGTTAGTATTCTTTCTGATTCTTTGGTTTGTAGTAGGAATATATCTTATTCCTATTTTTCTGAAACGTTCACGTAAGTGGATGGGGAGTGAAACATTGCTTATCGTTTCTTTGGCTATGTGCTTTGGAATGGTAGTACTGGCGGCAAAAGTAGGTTTTTCTCCGGCTTTCGGTGCTTTCATCATGGGTTCTATTTTGGCAGAGACGGTAGAGGCAGAGAGTATAGAGAAACTGGTGGCGCCGGTTAAGGATTTGTTTGGCGCAATATTCTTTGTTTCGGTTGGTATGATGGTGGACCCTGCCATGATTGTGGAGTATGCATGGCCCATTGTTGCCATTACTTTATCTATTCTTTTGGGACAGGTTATATTTGGAACCGGAGGTGTGATTCTTGCAGGTCAGCCACTAAAGGTGGCAATGCAGTGTGGTTTTAGCCTGACGCAGATTGGAGAGTTTGCTTTCATTATCGCTTCATTGGGAGTAAGCCTGCATGTAACCAGTGATTTTCTGTATCCTATAGTGGTAGCGGTTTCGGTTATTACTACGTTCCTTACTCCTTATATGATTCGTCTTGCTGTTCCCGCTTATCATCGGGTAGAGAAGGTTTTGCCAAACAAATGGAGAAAAATTTTAGATCGCTACTCTTCGGGTTCGCAGACGGTGAACCATGAGAATAATTGGAGAAAACTATTGACCGCTATTATTCGCATTGTCGCCATCTATTCGGTGCTTTGCATTGCGGTAATTGTCCTTTCTTTCCATTTCATCATTCCTCTGTTTCGGGCAAGTTTACCTTTGTTTTGGGCGAATTTGGCGGGTGCAGTGTTTACAATTGTATGTATATCGCCATTTTTGCGTGCTATTATTATGAAGAAGAATCATTCAGTTGAGTTTCAGGCATTGTGGCAGGATAATCGTTATAACCGTGCTCCGTTATTATCCACCATTTTATTGCGCATGGTGATAGCTGTGGCTTTTGTTTTGTTTATTATCGAGAATATTTTCAAGGCATCTACTGCATTGATGGTTGGTATTGCTATTATTTTGGTTTGTATGATGATGCTTTCGCGCTGGTTGAAGAAACAGTCCATTTTTATGGAACGTACTTTTATACAGAATTTACGCTTCCGTGATATGCATGCTGAATTTACGGGACAGAAGCGGCCGGAATATGAGGGACATTTATTGTCACGTGATATTCATCTTTCGGATTTCGAGGTGCCGGCGGATTCTCTTTGGGCAGGACATACACTGAAAGAGTTGAATTTGGGATATAAATATGGGGTGCATGTTGCTTCTATTATTCGCGGGATGCATCGTATCAACATTCCGGGTGCCAATGTCCGTTTGTTTCCCGGCGATACAATTCAGGTTATCGGTACGGATGAGCAGTTGGGGGAATTTGCCCGTCAGGTGGAGCGAGTCTCTTCTGCTGCTGAAGAAGAGGATATTGAGAAGCGTGAGATGAACTTGAAGCAGTTTATGGTGGATGGTAATTCTCTTTTCTTGGGTAAGAGTATTAAGGAGAGCGGTATTCGTGATGATTATAGATGTTTGGTGGTAGGGGTAGAACGAGGCGATGGTAATTTGATCCGACCGGATGTTAATATGATTTTTTGTGAAGGTGATGTAGTATGGGTAGTGGGCGAGAGAGATGATGTTTATCATTTGTTGGGTAAGAAGAAAGAGATACAATATTAATATATAAGTTGTGAAGTATTTATATCCCTGTGATTAGCATGTATGGCCTTGCACGTATACGTGTAGGCTCATACATATTTTCACTTCGTTCTGATGGAAAACAAGGGGGATATTAATACTTATTAGTATCTATTCCTCTTCAAAGTCAAAATCGAAATCAAAGTCATCATCGTCCGGCAAATATTCCGGTGTGATAAACTCATCCATACTGCGTCGGTCTTTCTTTGTAGGACGTCCGGTGCCACGGGCGCGATCGACAAAACCGCTGATTTTACTCATTTCCAATAGTTCATATTGTTCCGGTGAAGTAACATTCTCCAGAATTTCAGGAATAAGTTTTGCACCGACACGTTTTTCTATTGCTTGTAAAACTTTGAAAGAATAAGTGATAGGCGGTTTGCGTACCTCTATCACATCTCCCGGTTTTACCGTACGTGCCGGTTTGACTTGTGAACCGTTTATGCTTACACGGCCCTTTTTACAAGCTTCTGCAGCTATTGTGCGCGTTTTAAAGATGCGTGACGCCCACATCCATTTATCTATTCTTGCTTCAGCCATTACTTTTTATTGTATTGGTTCATGGTTATATTAATACCGGCCAGGCAGAAACTTTTGATTATTTCACATGCTAATTCCACACGTTCGTCCATAGTTTTCATATCTTCCTCTGTAAAGTGTCCCAATACAAAATCTATTTGCCCTCCGCGTGGAAAGTCATTGCCAATACCAAAGCGCAGGCGGGCATATGCTTGAGTTCCTAATGTGGCGGCTATATGCTTCAATCCGTTATGACCGGCATCGCTACCCTTACTTTTCAGGCGTAAAGCTCCGAAAGGAAGGGCTAAGTCATCTACTATTATCAACACGTTCTCCAATGGAACGTTTTCCTTCTGCATCCAATAACGTACAGCGTTGCCACTCAGGTTCATATATGTAGAAGGCTTCAACAAGATAAGTTGACGTCCTTTGAGTGACATGGTGGCAGTAGCACCGTAACGGCCATCGGTAAAAACAAGATTGGACGCCTTTGCAAGGGCGTCCAATACATTGAATCCTATGTTGTGACGGGTATTTCGGTATTCTTCACCTATATTACCCAGTCCTACAATCAAATATTTCATTGAAAAGGATTAAGGGGTTAGTAATTATTTACCTGCAGTTGCAGCAGCACCACGTGCGGCACGAGTTAATTTAACTGCACAAACAACAGCTTCCTTGGCATTAATTAATTCCAATCCTTCATAGTGTAATTCGCCAACTTTGATGGTTTTACCCAAGCCTAAAGCAGTAACGTCAATAGTCAGACGTTCAGGAATTGCATTATATAAAGCTTTAACTTTCAGTTTACGCATCTGCAATGCCAATTTACCACCGGCACGTACACCTTCTGCCAAACCTTCCAACTGAACGGGAACTTCCATTACAATAGGTTTAGCTTCGTCAATCTGATAGAAGTCAACGTGAAGGATAGAATCCTTAACAGGGTGGAACTGGATATCTTTCATGATAGCGTTTACTGTTTTGCCATCGATGTTCAAATCTACAACGTAGATGTGCGGTGTGTATACCAGATTACGCAAACCATCGGTGGTTACTGAAAAATGAGTTGCTACGGGATTTCCGTTTTCATCTTTCTGTACTCCGTATACTACGCAAGGAACACCATTGTTTTTACGCAATTCACGAGTTGCTTTCTTTCCGAGGTCTGTTCTTACAGAACCTTTAATTTCAATTGATTTCATTGTTCTTTAATTTTTTTGTGTTACTCTAAATTAAGTTGATTTTGTTGCTTAATTCGCCATCACACGATGTGGTATATCACACGATGGAGCTTAAAAAAGCGGTGCAAAAGTAATGCTTATTTTTGATTTAACCAAAAAGAGCCCGGATTTTTTAATCCGGACTCTTACTTATACATTAAATCAGAAGTCAATATCTATTTTTATTTCACTAGAGCTTAGAGCTTCTTCACTTTCGTTTTCAGTTCTTTTTTCTTCCGGCATGTCTTCGCTGTAGTGGGGTTCTATCGGACCTTGTTCGTCAGTAATGAACTGAATAGCCTGTTGAAGTCCGTTTGTAAACTTCTCAAAATCCTCTTTATATAGGAAGATTTTATGCTTTTCAAAACTCACTTGTGAATCGTCACCTTCACCCGATACAATTTTCTTACTTTCTGTGATAGCCAAGAACATTTCATCTTTCCGGTTTTTCTTCACATCTAAATAATAAATACGTTTTCCCGCTTTAATGGCTTTTGAGAAAACTATTTCTTTATCACCATCCACTACACTTTTCTTTTTCTCTTCCATAATTTGAATCTTTATAAATCGGCTTCAAAATTGGATATTTTTTTTTAATGGGCAAAGAATTTGCTCATAAACTTCGAAGAAAAAAGCGTTTTCCGCTTTTCTATGCAAATTTTGCATTAAAAAATGTAATTATGTTATGTGAAATCAATGAATTTTCCTACTTTTGCAACTCCTTAATAATTTTATGTGAATTATGATAAATAGAGTTCTTATTCGTCTTAAGATAGTTCAGATAATCTATGCTTATTATCAGAACGGAGGGAAAAACTTGGATACTGCCGAGAAGGAGTTGTTCTTTAGTCTCTCTAAAGCATATGATTTGTATAACTATCTATTGCTTTTAATGGTTGAGGTAACTAAACAGGCTAACAAAAAACTGAATGCTGCGAAAAACAAACTTATCCCTACTAAGGAAGAATTGTTTCCCAACACCAAATTTGTAGAGAATCGTTTTATTGCCCAATTGGAGGTGAATAAACAGTTATTGGATTTTGCCGGCAATCAGAAGAAAACGTGGGAAAATGAAGCGGATTTTGTGAAAAGTCTGTGTGAGCAAATTATGGAAAGTGACATATATAAGGAGTATATGGCAAGTGAAACTTCTTCTTATGAGGAAGACCGTGAAGTATGGCGCAAAATATATAAGAAGATAATCTTCAATAATGCAGAACTTGACCAAGTGCTGGAAGACCAAAGCTTGTATTGGAACGATGACAAGGAAATTGTAGACACTTTTGTTCTTAAAACAATCAAGCGTTTTGAAGAAAAAAATGGTGCTAAACAAGAGTTGTTACCTGAGTTTAAAGATGATGAAGATCAAGATTTCGCACGCCGTTTGTTCCGCCGCGCTATTTTGAATTCTGACTATTATCGTCATCTTATCAGTGAGAACACAAAGAATTGGGATCTTGACCGTGTGGCATTTATGGATGTGATTATCATGCAGATTGCTTTGGCGGAAGTTCTTAGCTTTCCTAATATCCCCGTTAGTGTGTCGCTCAATGAATATGTGGAAATCGCTAAGTTGTATAGTACTCCTAAAAGTGGTGGATTTATTAACGGTACATTGGATGGAATCGTTAATCAATTAAAAAAAGAAAACAAGCTGACGAAAAATTAATATCTTTGTTTGTTATCGTAAGTGTAACAACATTATAAACTAAAAAAACTTGAAAGTATGAATTTATCATTTGTATTTCTGCAGGCTGCAGGCGGAGGCGATTACTCATTCCTGATTATGATGGTAGCTATTTTCGCTATTATGTATTTCTTCATGATTCGTCCGCAGAATAAGAAACAGAAAGAAATTGCAAATTTCCGTAAGAATCTGGAAGTAGGTCAGGAAGTGATAACTGCCGGTGGCATTTATGGAAAAATTAAAGAAATAGAAGATAGTACTGTAGTATTGGAAGTTGCATCAGGCGTGAAGATTAAGATTGATAGAAATTCTATCTATGCTAACGCTGCTGCAAACCAACAAACAAAGTAAAACTTATATAAGCTATGTTCGACAAAAGGAACATACGTATTTACTATTTGAGGACATTAGAGAAAATCAGAAGCTTCCTGCTTAGTCGTAATAGTAGGGAGTTTCTGATTTTCTTGTTTTTTGTATTCGTTTCTTTCTGTTTTTGGTTGCTTCAGATATTGAATGATGATTATGAAACAGAATTTTCGATTCCTCTCCGTATGAAGAATGTCCCCAATAATGTGGTGCTGACTTCCGAGTTACCCAGTGAGTTAAAGATAGGAGTGAAGGATAGAGGAACTGTATTGACTAATTATATGTTGGGGCAAACTTTCTATCCGGTTACAATTGATTTTAAGGATTATGAGAGCAAAGGCACGCAAGTACGTATTCCGGTTTCTACTCTGTTGAAGAAAATTACAGGTCAATTGAACCAGTCGACTCGCTTGCTGACTGTTCGGCCTGACACATTGGAGTTTATTTATACTAAGGGGGAAGCTAAAAAAGTTCCTGTCAAGTTGCAGGGAAAAATTGATTTAGATCGTCAGTATTATATTTCTGATGTTATCTATTCTCCTGATTCGGTAATGGTCTATGCTCCTCAGGAAATATTGGATACCATTACTACGGCCTATACAGAGTCGGTGGTATTAGAGAATCTGTCTGATACGACTCATCGCCGCATCAGTCTGGCAAAAGTGAAAGGAGCCCGGTTTATTCCCGACTTTAATGATGTAACGCTCATGCTGGATGTATATGCAGAGAAGAGTGTGGAGGTACCTGTGCGTGGTGTGAATTTTCCTCCTGATAAAGTATTGCGTACCTTTCCCTCCAAAGTGCAGGTTACTTTTCAGGTCGGACTGAGTCATTTCAAGGCAATTACGGCTGAAGATTTTTTTATAGGAGTGACTTACGAGGAACTACTGAATAATAAAGGAGAAAAGTGTCCGGTGAAACTTAAATCTGTTCCCCGCTATGTGAATCATGTGCGTCTTAATCCGCAAGAGGTGGATTATCTGATTGAACAACAAATAATATTCAATGATTAAGATAGCTATTACCGGAGGTATTGGCAGTGGGAAATCATATATTTCTCACTTACTGGAGACAATGGATGTGCCGGTCTACAATGCTGATAATGAAGCTAAGCGCTTGATGGTATCCGATGAGGGAATTCATCGGGAGCTTATTGCTTTATTGGGAAAAGAGGTCTATGATAAAGAAGGAGCTTTGAATAAACCTCTGCTCGCTTCTTATCTTTTTTCGGCTCCTGAGCATGTGAGACAAATCAATGCTATTATTCATCCCAGGGTGAGGGAGGATTTTATCCGTTGGATTGGAGAACTGAAAGAGTGTGAGATAGCGGGTATGGAATCTGCCATTCTTTATGAGGCCGGTTTTGAAAATACAGTAGATGCTGTAGTGATGGTTTATGCACCATTGGAGTTAAGGGTGAAGCGGGCTATGCAGCGCGATAATGCAACAGAACAACAGGTGCGTGCACGTATCTTGGCACAACTTGATGACGAAGAAAAACGAAGTAGGGCAGATTTTACGGTTTTGAATGACGGTACTGTTCCGCTGCTTCCACAGTTGACTCAGGTAATTGAAGAATTAAAATCAGGAAAATTCGTATAATAAATTTGGGAGTTTCAATCGCGAATTGTACTTTTGCTGCCTCAAACCATAAATAAAATAGAAATAGTATGTTAAAGACCATTTTATCAATCGCGGGTAAGCCCGGATTATATAAATTGATTTCTTCAGGAAAGAATATGTTGATTGTAGAAACAGTTGACGCCGCTAAAAAAAGAATTCCGGCTTATGGACAGGACAAAGTTATTTCATTGGCTGATATAGCGATGTATACAGATGCAGAAGAAGTGCCTTTGAGCAAAGTGTTGGAATCAGTGAAAAACAAAGAGAACGGGGCTGTGGCTTCTATTGACTATAAGAAAGTATCTGCAAACGAGTTGCATGCTTATTTTGCAGAAATTCTTCCCAACTATGACCGTGACCGTGTGCACGCAAGTGACATCAAGAAGCTGTTGTCATGGTACAATATCTTGGTAAGCAATGGTATTACGGATTTTGTAGAGCAAAATGCGGTTGCCACTGAAGAACCGGCAGCAGAAGAAGGAAAATAATACTTTTCTTTATTATTTATAAAACGCCCTCCCTGCAAATTTCGAATCATTCGCAGGGAGGGCATTTTATATAGTTTGATTATAGAGAATTAGTTGCGGAATATCAATCCGTCTCCCGCAGTTTCTACTATAATCGGTTTAGAATGATCTACCTCCTGAGATAATAATTTCTTTGACAAGTCGTTCAGTAAGTAGCGTTGGATAGCACGTTTCACCGGACGGGCTCCAAATTCGGGATCATATCCTGTATCGGCAATGAAACGGATTGCTTCATCTGTCATCTGGAGAGTGATTCCATTGTCGGCGAGCATATTCTTGATACCGCCAATTTGCAGCATCACAATCTGTTCAATCTCTTCTTTATTTAAAGGCAAGAACATGATTGTTTCGTCAATACGGTTCAGGAACTCCGGTCGGATTGTCTTTTTCAACATTGACATTACTTCTTTCTTCGTCTCTTCTACTATCACTTCACGATTTTCATCATTAATCTTCTCAAACTGACTCTGAATATAAGAGCTTCCTAAGTTAGAAGTCATGATGATAATGGTGTTCTTGAAATTCACAGTCCGTCCTTTATTATCTGTCAGTCGACCGTCATCCAATACTTGCAATAGGATGTTGAACACATCGGGATGCGCTTTTTCGATTTCGTCAAATAATACCACAGAATAGGGTTTACGTCTTACGGCTTCTGTCAACTGACCGCCTTCGTCATAACCTACATATCCGGGAGGCGCTCCAATCAGTCGGGATACGGAGTGCTTCTCTTGGTATTCACTCATATCGATACGGGTCATCAAGCTTTCGTCATCAAACAGGTAATCTGCCAATGCCTTCGCCAACTCTGTTTTACCTACACCGGTAGTACCCAGGAAAATGAACGAGCCTATCGGACGCTTCGGGTCTTGCAGTCCGGCACGGCTACGGCGAACTGCATCGGAAACGGCGGCAATAGCCTCTTCCTGTCCCACCACACGCAAGTGCAGTTCTTGTTCCAGATTCAGTAATTTATCACGTTCACTTTGCAACATCTTATTGACCGGGATTCCTGTCCAGCGTGAAACCACATCAGCGATATCTTCAGCAGTGACTTCTTCTTTAATCATGGCATTGTCGCCTTGTTTATGCTTTAAGTCTTCCTGAATATCTTTGATTTCATTTTCCAGAGCCTGTAATTTTCCGTAACGGATTTCGGCTACTTTACCATAGTCTCCTTCACGTTCTGCCTTGTCGGCTTCAAACTTCAGTTGCTCTATTTCCTGTTTGTTCTGCTGAATCTTGTTCACCAGCTCTTTTTCACTTTGCCATTTTGCTTTATAGGAAGTTTCTTGTTCCTTCAATTCGGCAATTTCCTTATTCAGTTGTTGCAACTTAGGTTCGTCTTTTTCACGTTTGATGGCTTCACGCTCAATCTCCAATTGTTTCAGGTGGCGTGAGATTTCATCCAGCTCCTCAGGAACAGAATCACGTTCCATACGAAGTTTGGCAGCAGCCTCGTCCATCAGGTCGATGGCTTTGTCGGGCAGGAAACGCTCGGTGATGTAGCGGTTACTCAGTTCTACGGCAGCAATAATGGCTTCGTCTTTAATACGAACCTTATGATGATTTTCATATCGCTCTTTTAATCCACGCAGAATAGAGATGGTGCTTAAAGTATCCGGTTCGGCAACCATTACAGTTTGGAAACGGCGTTCCAAAGCTTTGTCCTTTTCAAAGTATTTCTGATACTCGTCAAGGGTTGTGGCACCGATGCTGCGAAGTTCACCACGTGCCAATGCAGGTTTCAGGATATTGGCAGCATCCATTGCTCCTTCACCTTTTCCGGCTCCTACCAAAGTATGGATTTCGTCAATGAACAAAATAATACTGCCTTCCGACTTTGTCACCTCATTGATAACCGATTTCAAACGTTCCTCAAATTCACCTTTATATTTGGCACCGGCTACCAGTGCACCCATGTCCAATGAATAAATCTGTTTGTTTTTCAGGTTTTCGGGCACGTCACCACGAATGATACGGTGTGCCAAACCTTCAACGATGGCTGTCTTACCTGTACCCGGTTCACCGATTAAAATCGGATTATTCTTGGTACGTCGGCTTAATATCTGTAATACTCGCCGGATTTCCTCATCACGGCCGATAACCGGGTCGAGCTTTCCACTGCGGGCAGCCTCATTTAAGTTGATGGCATATTTACTTAAGGACTGATAAGTGTCTTCGCTGGATTGAGAAGTTACTTTTTCTCCTTTCCGTAGTTCTGTGATTGCAGCACGTAAATCTTTGTCGGTCATACCCGCATCTTTCAGAATGGTAGAAACAGTACTCTTTACATTCAGTAATGCCAGAATGATAGCTTCCAGTGAAACATATTCATCTCCCATTTCTTTAGAATACTGGGTTGCCCTTTGTAATACCTCGTTGCTTTCGCGGCTCAGATAAGGTTCTCCGCCGCTGACCTTTGGCAGTGAGTCTATCTGTTTGTCGATGACTAACGTAACCTGTTGTGCATTCATCCCCAATTTCTGGAAGATAAAGTTAGTCACGTTTTCACCAACTTTCAGCACACCGGCCAGCAAATGAACCGGTTCGATAGCCTGCTGTCCGCGGGTTTGCGTAAGGTTCACAGCTTCCTGCACTGCCTCTTGTGATTTAATTGTGAAGTTGTTAAAATTCATATTGTATCTCCTTTCTGTTTTATTTCAAAATACCTATTGAAAACGGAATCGTTACGTCTTTGTTCAATGCTTTAAGCGATTTCGGTAAAGAATGCTCAAATACTTTGCCAAAAGCTGAAAGCAGAGGAAAAACAGGTGGTTGGGGTAAAAGAATCAGACAAAATGGCAGGGTGTAAGAGCTCTTAAATGAAAAAAAGTCCGAATTGGATACAAAAAGGCAGAAAACTTTCGGAAGGAGAAAAGATTATTTCTATCTTTAGACCGGTAATGTAGAAAAGAAAATGACAAAAGTAAGAATATGGCGAATGAGATGAATTTTGCAGAAACTGTAATGCTGGTAGATGCAGCATATTTGAACAGAGTGTGTGGCGACTTGAAAAAGCACTTTAGTACCGTATTGGGGCGTGAATTGCCAAAGGCTGATCTGCCGGTGCTGATGGAGTGCCTGGCTTTGGATGCCGGACTACAATTCGGGGAGAATAATATTCAGGTATTGCTTATTTATGATAAGGAAAGTGAGAATATGAGCACTTGCCAACCGGGAGATTTGCGTCAAGAATTGAATAATGTAGCTTTTAAGAGTCACTTGGGTGAGTTCGCTTTTTATTCTTTTGAGCCTTCGGATATGGCAGGAAGGGATGAATTGTTTCTTGAATCACTGAGGGTGGTTGCGGATGCGAAAGATGTGAAACGCTTGATAGCGGTTCCTGCGGAAGAAGAGTATGGCAATGAAGTTCCCGCTATATTAAATAAGGTGGACGGAAAAGACGGAATGACTGTCTTTGGCATGAATCCACCGACTGAAGCGATTGCTTATCAGTGGGAGATGTTGGGATTCGCTGTTTTGCAAGCTTTAGGGATAAAAGCCGACGAGTTGTAATAAAAGTAGCACTATGTCTGATTTTCGGTTGAGAGTATTCAGTTGTGTGGCAAAGAACCTTAGCTTTACTAAGGCATCTCAAGAGCTTTTCATCAGTCAGCCTGCCATAACAAAGCATATTCAGGAGTTAGAGACGATGTATCAGACGCGTCTCTTTGAGCGGATGGGGAATAAAATATCGCTGACTGATGCCGGAAGGCTGTTACTGGAGCACTGCGAGAAGATATTGGAAGAATACGGGCGACTGGAGTATGAGATGAATCTGTTGCGTAATGAACATATCGGAAAGCTGCGTTTGGGAGCCAGTACCACTATTGCCCAATATGTGCTTCCTCCATTGTTGGCACGCTTTATCGAGAAATTCCCACAAGTCTCTCTGTCTTTATTTAACGGAAATTCTTTGGAAGTGGAAAAAGCTCTGCAGGAACATCGCATAGACCTTGCTTTGGTGGAGGGAAATATCCGGCAGCCTAATTTGAAGTATACTTCATTTCTGCAAGATGAATTGGTTCCTGTTGTTCATACTCACAGTAAATGGACGGAATATGATGAAATCACATTAGAAGAGTTTAAAAAAATTCCTTTGGTGTTGCGTGAAAGAGGATCTGGAACATTGGATATCTTATTGGCAGCTCTTCAAAAGCACAATATAAAGTTATCAGACCTGAATGTGAAAATGTATTTGGGAAGTACGGAAAGCATCAAACTTTTTTTGGAAAACTGTGATTGCTTGGGGATTCTTTCTATACGTTCTGTCAATAAAGAATTGTATGCAGGTGAGATGAAAGTACTGGAAATAAAAGATTTATCTATGTTTCGGGAATTTGACTTTGTGCAGTTGCAGGGACAGGAAAACGGATTGCCGGCTTTATTTATGCAGTTTGCCGAACATTATAAAGAAAAGTTATAACCTATAAATAAAAACGATTGGTGATCTATCGAAACATATACTACCTTTGCACTCCGAAACAGAAAATAACATTTAAAGAAAGGTAGAAATATGATTTCAGTATCAGCTTTACAGCAAAACAACAAAGTAATTTATGTAGGTATACTTTCCACGTTGATCGTTTTTTTGTTAATGGATTATATCCCGGCATTGGCCCCTTTCTCACATTGGGTCACTCCACCGGTAGCTTTATTCCTAGGTTTGATATTCGCATTGGTGTGTGGTCAGGCTCATCCCAAGTTCAATAAAAAAACTTCAAAATATTTATTGCAGTATTCAGTGGTAGGCTTGGGTTTCGGCATGAATCTTCAAGCTTCTCTGGCTTCCGGTAAGGAAGGTATGGAGTTTACCATCCTTTCAGTGATTGGAACTATGCTCATCGGTATGTTTATCGGCCGTAAAATATTGAAGATAGACCGTGATACTTCTTATCTGATAAGTTCAGGAACTGCTATCTGCGGTGGTAGTGCCATTGCTGCTGTGGGGCCTGTCCTAAAGGCAAAAGACAGCGAAATGTCTGTGGCGTTGGCTACTATTTTTGTGTTGAATGCAATAGCCTTGTTTATTTTTCCCGTTTTGGGACATTGGCTGGGATTAGACCAGCAGCAATTCGGAACTTGGGCAGCGATTGCCATTCATGATACCAGTTCGGTGGTAGGTGCAGGGGCTGCTTATGGTGAGGAAGCCTTGAAAGTGGCTACAACGATTAAATTGACTCGTGCGCTGTGGATTATTCCATTGGCATTAGCTACTTCATTTATCTTTAAGGGAAGTGGCAAGAAAATCAGTGTTCCCTGGTTTATCTTTTACTTTATAGGTGCTATCATTCTCAATACTTATGTGTTGGATGGCATTCCTCAACTGGGACAGGCCATTTCGGGTTTGGCACGTAAAGGGTTGATTATAACGATGTTCTTTATCGGTGCGTCATTGTCGATGGATGTATTAAAGCAAGTAGGAATGAAACCGCTTATTCAGGGAGTGATTTTGTGGGTGGTAATCAGCTTGAGTACATTGGCTTATATATTATTGTTCTAAGATTAGGTATCAGAACTTAGGTATATTTAAAGCGCCTGAGAGTTTTTGAAAGACTCTTAGGCGTTTGTTCTTTTGGAAAAGGTTCGAGAGGCTTTTAAAAAGACTTTGAGGTTTTTGGAAAAGACTAAAGAGTTTTCAGAAAAGATCAAAGAGTTTTTGAAAAAGACCAAGGAGTTTTAGTGAGGGCTTAAAAAGCCTGTTTGAATTTACCTTCTTCGAAGTTCGCTTTCAGTTTTTCATCACTTTTGGCACTGTTGACAATATTCGTCAATACACTTGCTTTGGTAACTTCTACTACGATATGTGTTTTATATCGTCCGCCGGCTTGTTCACTGTTCTCGCAGATGACTTTCATTTTGACTACTTCTTGCTGTATCACTCCCTGAATCAGGCTGTTGAATTGAGCAATGTCAGCACCGGATATCTTAGTCTGCGATTTGGCAGCAGCTTCTGCTTTTGTTTTGATTTGGTTTTCAAGGGCTGTTCGGGCACCGGTCATGGCTTTTTTCTTGGAAGCTGTTGCATCACTACTCTGTGCAGAGGCATACGCACGGAAAAACTCTGCATCAGTGGCATACTCACTTCCCGTGCAGGGACCTGCATTTTGGGCGTGTGTCAATGTTGTTATCGCAAAGAACACAGCCAATAAACTAATGAATTTGTAACATTTCATATCGTGTATTTTATCAATTTCTTGCGAAGATAGGAGAATATTTGATAATATTATTAAGAAAAGAGAAAAAAATGATGGGGCCGGTGACTGTAAAATGTTCTTGCCTTAAAGAGTCTGATTTTATTATATGCAGTGGCTTGTGAGAGGATAAACTGGATTTCTATGCCATTGTTATGCCCGGAAGCTGTTAGTCTTTATGGTTGAAATAGAGAAATGTATTAAAAGCCATATCATTATCACCATGATAATTTCTTCCGGCTTTTAATACATTTGCTTCTTTAAGGGGGATTATATTTTCCATCCGAAGGCTTCTGCAACAGCCGGGAATACGACTTTTCCATTTACAATATTCAAGCCTTTTTTGAGTCCGGAATCTGTTTCACAGGCTTTTTCCCATCCCATATCTGCCAACTTGACGGCGTAAGGCAATGTTGCATTGGTCAGTGCCAAAGTAGAAGTGCATGGCACTGCTCCGGGAATATTGGCTACACAATAATGAATGATTCCATCGACTTCGTATGTCGGCTCGGCGTGTGTGGTTGGGTGTGACGTCTCAAAACAACCTCCTTGGTCGATGGCTACATCTACCAGCACACTTCCTTTTTTCATCAGTTTGAGCATAGGGCGGGTGATGAGGTGAGGAGCTTTTGCTCCGGGAATCAAAACAGCACCTATTACCAAGTCGGTGGTAGCGAGTTCCTGTTCTATATTGTGAGCGGATGAGAATAATGTTTTCACATTTTTGGGCATAAATTCATTTAGCTGCCTTAGGCGTGGAAGGGATATATCACAAATAGTGACGTCTGCTCCCAGTCCGGCAGCCATTAAAGCGGCGTTGGTTCCCACAACTCCACCGCCCAAAACTAATACTTTTGCAGGTTTTACCCCCGGCACTCCACCCAGTAAAATTCCTTTCCCGCCTTGTGGCTTTTCCAGAAAACGTGCACCTTCTTGCACAGACATGCGGCCGGCTACTTCACTCATTGGAATCAATAAAGGAAGGGCGCCCTGCCTGTCTACTACCGTTTCGTAAGCCATACACACCGATTTGCTTTTTATCATGGCTTCCGTCAACTGTTGGTCGCAGGCAAAGTGAAAATAGGTAAATACCAATTGCCCCTCGCGCACCAAGCCGTATTCGCTTTCGATAGGTTCTTTTACTTTGATAATCATTTCGGCTGTTCCATACACATCTTCGATGGAGGGGAGTATATGTGCTCCGGCCTTTTCATAGTCTTCGTCAGTAAATCCGCTGTTGATACCGGCAGTGTGCTGGACATATACCGTGTGACCTCTTTGTACTAATTCTCGTGCTCCCGAGGGGGTTAACGATACACGATTCTCGTTGTTCTTGATTTCTTTAGGAATTCCTACTATCATAATCGTCACATTTAAGGGGTTTGAATGTATCAAAGGTAACAAAATGTCAGAAAAGTAGGTTCCTTGCTGCTCTGTTTTTTTTCTCTGTGAAGTATGTTTAGCAACACAAATTAAGAGGAACTTTTGAATTTATTTTGTAAGTTTGCACCTGCCCGTATGCAGGGGCGGAAAAGAACAAAAAAACAGATAGGAGAAAAATGACGATACGCAGTTATATATTGCTCCTTGCATTGGGAGGCTGTTTGGCTACCCGGGCACAGGAACATCCCGAAAAACCTTTTATTTCCCCCTTTGATTTTCCGTTGACTTTAAGCGGAAACTTTGGTGAGTTGCGTGCCAATCATTTTCACGGAGGAGTTGATTTTAAAACGCAGGGGGAGATTGGCAAGCCTATTCATTGCATTGCCGACGGCTATGTAAGCCGTGTGTCGGTTACGCCCGGAGGTTATGGGCAGGCTTTGTATATCACTCATCCTAATGGCTATACTTCCGTGTATGGACATATCTCAAAGTTCGCTCCGGCTGTGGCAAAGCTGGTGGAAGAATATCAGTATGAGAATGAGACTTTTGCGGTAGACTTGAAGTTTGAACCCGGCCAACTGGCGTTTAAGTCCGGTGAGATTATTGCTTTGAGCGGTAATGAAGGATATTCGTTTGGTCCTCATTTGCACATGGAGATTCGTCGTACGGATACAGGTGAGCTGATAGACCCTTTGCAGTTTTATACGGATAAGGTGAAAGACACGACTCCGCCTCGTGCTTCTTTGGTGATGCTTTATCCTCAGCCGGGGAAAGGAGTGGTGAGCGGTTCTCCGAAGAAGAAAGCGATTCCGGTTGCCGCATTGGGAACTCCGGTTGAGGCTTGGGGAGAAATAGCAGCAGGTATAAAAGCATACGACTACATGGATGGTACGCATAACAATTACGGGGTGCGGTCTGTCGTACTTTATGTAGATACGGCTGAAGTGTTCCGTAGTACGGTGGATGGCGTTTTGCCTGAAGAAAACCGCATGATTAACGCTTGGACGGATTATGAGGAACATGTGAAGAAAAACAGTTGGGTGATGCGTTCACAGATACTTCCGGGAAATCCTTTGCGTATGTTACAGGCTGATGAGAAGGGAGGAGTCGTGACGATTGATGAGGAGAGGGATTATCACTTCCGTTATGAACTGGAGGATTTATATGGCAATAAGAACACATATCGGTTTGTGGTGCGTGGATGCCGGATGCCGATAGAAGAATATAATCCGCAAGCAAAACATTATTTGGAATGGGATAAAGGCAATGTGATACAGGAACCCGGAATGGAATTGGTCATTCCGCGAGGCATGCTGTATGAAGACATTGCATTGAACACTAAGGTGATAAAGGATACTGCTGCCATTGCATACGAATATCGGTTGCATGATGAGGCAGTGCCTTTGCAGGCGGGATGTACGTTGATGATTGGCGTGCATCATTTTCCGGTGGAAGACACATCAAAATATTATGTAGTCCGTAAGTGGGGAAACAGGAAGGGTTCTGCCGGAGGGAAGTTTGATGACGGCTGGATGAAAACAACCATTCGTGAGTTGGGAACATATACCGTGGCTGTCGATACGGTTTCTCCGCGAGTCACTCCCCTGAACCGGTCTCAGTGGAAAAGCGGAAACATACAGTTTAAGATTGGTGATGCCGAGACAGGTGTGAGAGATTACAAGGTGATGATTGATGGTCGGTTTGAGCTTTTCAGTTTCAGCTCGAAGACAGCCCGGTTGTCAATGAAGTACCCGAAGCGTTTGAAAAGGGGAGTGCCCCATAAGCTGGAAGTGATCGTGACCGATCATTGTGGGAATGAGACGCGGAAAGAATTTAAGTTTTAAGTAGAAAACAGAATAACACAATTAAAAAGTTATATAAATGAAGAACAAGCTAATTTTAGGAGCTGCCTTGCTGATGGCAGCCGTGACCGAAACACTGGCCTGTACCAACTTTATTGTTGGTAAAAATGCATCGACAGACGGTTCGGTTATTGTATCTTATTCAGCCGATTCATACGGAATGTTCGGTGAGTTATATCATTATCCCGCAGGTGTACATGCCAAAGGCACCATGCGTGATATTTATGAATGGGATACGGGTAAGTATTTGGGACAGATAAAGGAAGCCCCCCAAACTTACAATGTGATTGGAAACATGAATGAATATCAGGTAACGATTGGAGAAACAACCTTCGGCGGGCGTGAAGAGTTGGTGGATACTACCGGTATTATGGATTACGGCAGTCTTATTTATGTTGCGCTCCAACGTTCGCGCACGGCAAAAGAAGCTATTGAAGTGATGACTGACTTGGTTAAGGAATACGGCTATTACAGCAGTGGCGAGTCATTCTCTATTGCAGACCCCAACGAAGTATGGATTCTTGAAATGATAGGCAAAGGGCCGGGTGTGAAAGGAGCAGTATGGGTAGCTGTCAGGATACCGGATGATTGTATTGCAGCACATGCCAATCAAAGCCGGATTCATAAATTTAATATGAATGACAAAGACAACTGTCTCTATTCTCCCGATGTGATTTCGTTTGCCCGCGAGAAAGGTTATTTTGACGGTATGAACAAAGATTTTAGTTTTTCGGAAGCTTATAATCCTTTGGATTTCGGCGGGCTTCGTTTTTGTGAAGCACGTGTATGGAGCTACTATAATATGTTTAATAAAGCGGTAGGAGATACCTATTTGCCTTATATAAAGGGAGAGAGCAAGGAACCGATGCCTCTTTATATCAAGCCCGACCATAAGCTTTCTGTGCGCGATGTACAAAGAGCCATGCGTGACCATTATGAAGGCACGCCGCTGGATATCACTAATGATCCGGGAGCCGGTCCTTTTAAAACACCTTATCGTTTGTCACCGTTGACTTATAAAGTAGGCGACAAAGAGTATTTTAATGAACGCCCGATTTCTACTCAGCAGACTGCATTTACAATTGTGGCACAGATGCGTGCCGAACTCCCCGATGCGATAGGTGGTGTACTGTGGTTTGGTGCGGATGATGCCAACATGACAGTATTTGCTCCGGTCTATTGCTGTACGGACAGAATTCCCGATTGTTATAGCGGTAAAGAAGCAGACTGTGTAACCTTCTCGTGGAATTCCGCTTTCTGGATTTACAACTGGGTGGCCGACATGATTCGTCCTCGATACAGTTTGATGATTGAGGATATGCGTGCGGTTCAAAACAATTTGGAGGATACTTATGACAGTGCGCAAAGTGGTATAGAAAACGCTGCACTCAGCCTTTACGAGAAAGACCCGGTGAAAGCGAAAGAGTTCTTGACCAACTATTCTTGCATGACGGCTCAGTCGGCAGTTGACAGCTGGAAGAAGTTGGGAGAATTCCTCATTGTGAAATACAACGACGGTGCAGTGAAGAAAATGGCAAAGAACGGCTCTATCTTGCGACCGGAAACAGGAAACTGTGCTCCGCTGGTGCGTCCGGGTTATCCTCAGGAATTTTTGGAAGAGCTGGTGAAAGCTACAGGAGAGCGTTATAAAGTGACAAAATAAGAAGGCGTATCTTACGTTTGATAATAAAAAGCTGTCCGCATTACATCTCTATGGAGGTGTAGTGCGGATTTTTTTTCATGGATACAGGCATGGATTCCATTATAATTTATTTCTTCAAAAGATAGGAATTGTGAACTTATTCTTTTACATTTGCGTATTATTAAAATATTAACTCTAATAAAGTAGATCACATGGAAAATGAAGAATTGATTCAGCAAGTGACTGAGAAAGCCAAGAAGTGGTTAACTCCTGCATACGATGCCGAAACTCAGGCAGAGGTAAAGCGTATGTTGGAAAATGAAGATAAAACCGATTTGATAGAAGCATTTTATAAAGATTTGGAATTTGGTACAGGCGGTTTGCGCGGTATCATGGGAGTAGGTAGTAACCGTATGAATATATATACTGTCGGTGCAGCTACTCAGGGATTGTCCAACTATCTTAATAAGAACTTTAAAGACCTTGAACAAATAGCTGTTGTGGTTGGTCATGATTGCCGTAACAACAGCCGTCTGTTTGCCGAAATCTCAGCAAATATTTTCTCGGCTAATGGTATCAAGGTATATCTGTTTGAGGATATGCGTCCCACTCCTGAGATGTCTTTTGCCATCCGTCATTTGGGATGTCAAAGCGGTATCATCCTGACAGCTTCTCATAACCCGAAAGAATATAACGGTTATAAGGCCTATTGGGATGATGGTGCACAAGTATTGGCTCCGCATGATAAAGGTATTATTGATGAAGTGAATAAGATTGCTTCGGCGGCCGATATTAAGTTTGAAGGAAACAAAGAACTGATTCAGGTGATTGGTGAGGATATCGATAGCATCTATTTGGATAAGGTGCATACTATTTCTATTGATTCTGAAGTAATTAAGCGTCAGAAGGATTTGAGTATTGTGTATACTCCTATTCATGGAACGGGTATGATGCTGATTCCGCGTGCTTTGAAACAATGGGGCTTTGAAAATGTGCATTGCGTGCCCGAACAGATGGTGAAGAGTGGCGATTTCCCGACTGTTATCTCGCCGAATCCCGAAAATGCGGAAGCATTGTCTATGGCTATCGATTTGGCTAAGAAAATTGATGCTGACATCGTGATGGCGAGTGACCCGGATGCCGACCGTGTAGGTATGGCTTGTAAGAACGACAAGGGTGAATGGGTATTGATTAATGGTAATCAGACTTGTTTGCTTTTCTTGTATTATATCATCAAGAACCGCATTGCAATGGGCAAGATGAAGGACAATGATTTTATTGTCAAGACCATTGTTACTACCGAGCTTATCAAGGCTGTGGCCGACAAGAATAAGATTGAGATGCGCGACTGCTATACCGGTTTTAAATGGATTGCACGTGAAATCCGTTTGAGCGAAGGCAAACAGCAATACATCGGCGGTGGTGAAGAAAGTTATGGTTTCCTGGCCGAAGACTTCGTTCGTGATAAAGATGCTGTTTCTGCTTGTGCGTTGCTGGCTGAAATCTGTGCTTGGGCCAAAGACCGGGGCAAGACTTTGTTCGATGTTCTGATGGATATCTATGTGGAATATGGTTTCTCTAAAGAAACGACAGTCAATGTAGTGAAGCCTGGTAAGAGTGGTGCAGATGAAATCAAAGCAATGATGGAAAACTTCCGCGCCAATCCTCCGAAAGAAATCGGTGGTTCTAAAGTGATATTGGCAAAGGATTACAAGACTTTGAAAGCTACAGACGGTGAAGGTAATGTGGCAGATATTGATATGCCTGAAACCTCTAATGTACTGCAATACTTCACTGAAGACGGTACTAAGATTTCTGTTCGTCCTTCGGGTACCGAACCTAAGATTAAGTTCTATATGGAAGTGAAAGGCGAGATGGGATGTCCTAAGTGCTATGATGCTGCTAATGCTGCTGCAGAAGAAAAAGTAGAAGCCGTAAGAAAGTCATTGGGAATTTAATCCGGTTACAGCCATCTTGAGGCAAAAGATAAAAAAGGGTGCGTCAAAAGTAAAACCGTTTCGGACTTTTGGCGCACCCTTCATTTTATGCCTGTGCAGGCATGGGCTTACACGTACGTATGTGTGACCTTGTGCATTAGTACACGTAGGGCCACACATATATATGTGTGACCCTATGCGTACTAACGTGTAATCCGTATCGTTAGAACTTGGTATATATGATTTGCATTTTTAATTCATTTCCTGCTTTGGTGCCGCCTTTCAGCTCAGCGCTCTCCATATCCAAGTTATTGCTTACCCCGATAATCGAATTGTTTGTATCAAAGTCCACCTTTACAGGTATCAGCACAACTTTATTCCAGTCGGGATTCTTTTTAACCCAGTCCGGGTCACCGGCTTCTCCTTTTTTCTTTTCTTCGATGCAGTGAGTAATCAATTGGGCAATATTGGAAAAAGTATATTTATTACTGTTGCTGGTAAAACTTGTGATGAAAGAAGAGATATTGTCGGTAATCTTATTCTCCTCAAAGAACGAGTACATTTCCTTCTTTCTTACCATTAATAAATATTGGGGAATACCCATTGCAAAACTGCTGTTGTTTTTTTCGTTAAAGCGGGTGAAAGAAAGAGTTGCAGCATTCAATGTATCATTCTGATGCGCTTCATATATTTCATCGACAGGCAATGTAGCTTCCGTATAGATTCCGGCAGGAGTCTTTATGTAAGTACAATTGTCTTTGTCCACCAATTCTTTCAATCTTTCGGAATTCTGGAAACGGTTGGCTTGAATAACTTCTTTTGTCGCAGCAAAATCAGCGAATGTATTTACCAAAGAGTCTAGCTTATTGGAAGAACTCTTAATCAATCTGCTGAAATGCATACGTAAGTCAAGGTTGTCAATATATAGAATAGTACCGTCACCATGTGTACAACGTACATAGATACCTTTTAAGACATTCTTGATAAATGCATCGGCATTCTTATAGTTGTTTTTATCTTCCTTATATTTCTCATACATAAATTTTCCCAGATTAGTGGGCAATTTTATGGTTTGAGTATAATATCTGCTGCTAAGCGTATCTGTGAGGTGGGCATCGGTTCCGCCTGCCGAATAAGCTTTTTCAGCGATGGGTTTGGCATTTTCGTTGTAGTAGTTGTCGGGATTTACATTCGTATAAAATGTGTTCAAATCTCCTTCCGGTATCACTTTGTCCAATGTATCAATTCTCATGCGCATGGAGTTTAGGGAATCTCCGAAAAATTTCGTATATTGGACAAAGAGTGTCAGTCCTGTGATCTCTTGTACAGCTTCGGGGAATTCAAAATCATCCGTACAGTTGAATTGCGCTATAAAGTCGGACGTGAATTCACCGAACTGAGGGTCGGTATAACGTCCCAGATAAGCAGTACTGGTACGTGCATATACGGAATCCGCTAAAATAGAACGGGTGGTGACATCGTAGATTTTGCCTCCGGCCTGAATATGGTCTCCATCCGGAATAGTCGTATCACCGATTCCCGGTGTCGTATCATCGCAACTGTATGTAAGTGCGGCTAACAACAATGCGCATAAATATTTGATTTTCATTTTTGTAATCTATATTGATTTATTTCTTTTCAAACTCCCAAACTTCATCGTAGAAGTTATTAAAAGCGTCTGCATAAGTTTCGGGTGATTGGTAATCAAGGACAGGAATACCCGATTCGCGTGCGAATTTCATCACGTTCTCATTTACCTTTTCACTATTTTGAATTACACCGTCTGAATAGGCGATGGCCAATTTGCAGAGTTCTTCATAATTAGCCGGAGTTTTGATAATGTTGTCTACATCATTTCTTTCAATGCCTTTCAGCATCAATTTCTCGGCTAAATCACCTTGGAATTCCGATTTGAAATCATCTCCGAATACAGAGAATACAACTTTAGAATCTCTGAAAGACGGTTCGTCTTGATAAGCTTTTTTGATATAGAGGGGTACAAATGCACTCATCCAACCCTGACAATGGATAACATCGGGACACCAACGCAGTTTCTTTACTGTTTCCAATACACCACGTGCATAGAAAATAGCACGTTCGTCATTGTCCGTGTATTCTACTCCGTTTTCATCAGCTACCATTTGACGGTGCTGGAAATAATCATCATTATCAATGAAATATACCTGCATGCGGGCGGCTTGGATTGACGCAACCTTGATAATCAACGGGTGGTCTGTATCGTCGATAATCAGGTTCATACCCGACAGGCGAATGACTTCGTGTAATTGATTTCTGCGTTCATTAACATTGCCCCACTTCGGCATAAAAGTTCTGATTTCTCTGCCTTTTTCCTGAATAGCCTGCGGAAGATATCTTCCCATGCTTGCCATTTCGGATTCGGGAACGTAAGGGGTAATCTCTTGTGTAATAAATAAAACTTTATTTGCCTTCATCTTAACTTTTTGTTGCTCATAAACATTTTGCAAAGGTATAAAAAAAATAGCTGAGAGAGGCAAAAATACACACTTAATAATTCCTTATGATTTGTTAAGCGTCTGATAATAAAGGAAAAAAGAATTGTTTTTCTGTCTGATAGCGAGCTGAAGTTGTCGTTGTTGGCATATCTTTGGCTGATAATAAAACGTTTTTTTTTTCGTTATCTCCAAAATAATGGTTTACTTTGCAGCCGTTTTAATTGAAACAGCTTAAAAAGAAGTGAGATAAAATGAAGTTAGTTCATACGATTAAAGAGCTTCAGTCAGAGCTTGATGCCCTGCGTAATATAGGAAAAACAATCGGTTTGGTTCCTACGATGGGAGCGTTGCATGCAGGTCATGCTTCATTGGTGAAACGTGCTGTTGCCGAGAATGATGTGGTGGTAGTGAGTGATTTTGTGAATCCTACTCAGTTTAACGACCGGAATGACTTAATTAAATATCCGCGTACGTTGGATGCCGATTGTGAATTATTGGAAAAGGTAGGGGCATCTTTTGTTTTTGCTCCATCCGTGGAAGAAATTTATCCGGAGCCGGATACACGCCGGTTCAGCTATGCTCCGTTGGACACAGTAATGGAAGGACGATTCCGTCCGGGACATTTTAATGGTGTATGCCAAATTGTGAGTAAACTATTTATGATAGTAGAGCCTGACCGTGCTTATTTTGGCGAGAAAGATTTCCAGCAGTTGGCTATTATTCGTGAAATGGTGAAACAAATGGAATTTAAGTTGCAGATTGTGGGATGTCCTATCGTTCGCGAAGAAGACGGTATGGCTCTGAGCAGTCGTAATGCACGTCTTTCACCTGAAGAAAGAGAATATGCATTGAATATATCACAAACATTGTTTAAGAGCCGTATGTTTGCTGCGTCACATACAGTGGCAGAGACTCAGAAGTTTGTAGAGAATGCTATTGCAGCTTCCAAGGGCTTGCGTTTGGAGTATTTTGAAATAGTGGATGGAAATAGTCTGCAGAAGATTGCCAATTGGGAAGATACGGAATATGCAGTAGGTTGTATCACCGTATTTTGCGGTGAGGTACGCTTGATTGACAATATAAAATATAAGGAAAAGCTATGATGATTGAAGTGTTGAAATCCAAACTTCATTGTGTTCGTGTGACAGAAGCTAACCTGAACTATATGGGTAGTATCACGATTGATGAAGATTTGATGGATGCCGCCAATATGATTGCCGGTGAGAAAGTACACATTGTGGATAACAATAACGGAGAGCGTTTTGAAACGTATATTATTAAAGGAGAACGCGGTTCGGGATGTATTTGTCTGAATGGTGCGGCTGCACGTAAAGTGCAGGTGGGAGATATCGTGATTATCATGTCGTATGCCATGATGGATTTTGAAGAGGCCAAGTCGTTCAAGCCGACAGTGGTTTTTCCTGATTCGATGACGAATCAAGTGTTGGGATGATTCTTTTAAAATATAATCATTTTTATTTTTTAGATGTATTAAATTAAAGTTTGTTGGAGGGTGTGTCGAAACTCTCATTTCGATAAAAAGGGAATTTTGACACACCTTCCTTTTCTTTTATGTCCTTACAAGGCTTTTTCTTTAATAAGTCCCATGCGGTAGGCTAAGAGCAGCTTTTTCAAATCATTGATTTGGGTAACTAATTCCCGGCCTTTGTCCGTATCCTTCACCATCATTCTCTGCGAGCTGAGCTCTACGATTTGTGTACTCGATTTAATATCCTGTCCTTCTTCTATCGCTTTCTGCATGGATGTGAAAGGTTCATGCTGGACTAGCTGGAAGCCGCGTGAATGATAGACCAAGGTATATCCGGCAATACCGGTCTCGGAATGATAAGCTCTGGAGAATCCGCCGTCTATCACCATCATCTTGCCATTGGCTTTAATAGGGTTTTCCCCTTGAATGGTTTTAACCGGCACATGACCGTTGATGATATGGCGGTGTTTTCCTACTACTCCAAACTCGTCTAAAAGCATATCGCATACTTTTTCTTCGTTGCGAAGAGTGTAGTAGTGTCCTTTTATCTCTTTATGCAATTCCTTTTCTTTCAGGAAATAGCGTTCAAAAGTAGCCATCTTGTTTTTGTCGAAGGCAGGAGAGTCTTTTCCGCTCCATAAATACCACACATAGTCTATGGCAAATTGCTTCTCTTCATTATCTTCTTCTGCAAAGTAAGCGGTGCGTATCAGATGCCCGACCTTTTCGAGCAGTTTTTTGCCTTTATAGGCTTTCCCGGCTATCATCACGTTTTTCAAGGTACCGTCTTCATTGAGGGGAACGGAAGCATGAAACAGCAGGTTGGAGTTGCTTACGGTGTACATGCATCCGTAGCGGAACAGGCAACGCATATGCTTTTTCAGTTTTTCGCTGCTGACGAATGAATGATGAAGCTTATTCATGATTTCTCTTTCTTCGGGAGTCAGCTTATAGGGGTCGGCAGGATCTACTGTCGGTAGAAAACTGTCTTTCAATTCATATTCTTTTCCGTCTAAAGTCAGTATATTCCGTTCGAAGTCGATGCGATGAAGCAACATGCGGTCATCCATTCCGAAATCGGGACGGCGTTTGATGATTTCCGCTTCCAGTTTGAATTGGATGATGCTGATGGCTTTATGCATTTGAGCAATCATGCGCAAGGTCTTTTCGTTGTACGTGCATTCCTGACCTTCTACTTTGGGACCGAACAGGCTGCACGAGTCTTCGGCATAAGTTTCCATGGCAAAGGTTGCCAGCGGCAGAAGATTGATACCGTATCCGTCTTCAAGTACGGACAAGTTACCATAGCGCATTGCCAATCTGAGCACGTTAGCCATGCAACATTCGTTTCCGGCTGCAGCTCCCATCCATAGAATATCATGGTTTCCCCATTGTACATCAAAGTTATGATAGTTGCAGAGAATGTCCATGATACGGTGGGGAGCGGGTCCACGGTCAAAAATATCTCCTAATACGTGCAGTGTATCGATAGTGAGACGCTGAATGAGTTGACAGAGTGCAATAATGAAATCATCTGCACGGCGGGTACTGATAATCGTACTTATAATGACATTGATATAAGCCTGCTTGTTGGGTACCATCGAACTTTCGTGCAGCAATTCCTGAATGATGTACGAAAATTCCTTGGGAAGTGCCTTCCGCACTTTGGAACGCGTATATTTGGAAGAAACATTTTGGCAGACGCGGACCAGTTGGTTGAGTGTGATGACATACCAGTCGTCTATATCTGTTTCCACTCCCTTGATAAGCTCCAGTTTTTGTTCAGGATAATAAATCAGGGTGCAAAGTTCTTTCTTCTCATTCTCACGTAAAGTATTGCCGAATATTTCGTTTACTTTTCGTTTGATGGCTCCCGAAGCATTACGTAGCACATGCTGAAAAGCTTCATATTCTCCATGTAAGTCCGCCAGAAAATGTTCTGTTCCCTTGGGAAGGTTAAGGATGGCTTCCAGATTGATGATTTCCGTACTGGCATCGGCTATGGTCGGGAAGCTGTGCGATAACAGTTGCAGGTATCGCATATCTTCTTGTATGGTTTCGGGGGTAATTTGATTATAAGCGTTCATTGTTATATTTTATAAAAAGAACATGAGTATTAATTGTGCAATAATGACACGGCTGAACATAGACAGCGGGTATACTGTGGCATAGCTCACTGCAGGGTTGTCACCGGGCAAAGTGTCGTTGGCATAATTAAGTGCCATGGGGTTGGCCATGCTTCCACACAGCATTCCGCAAGTGCTGCCAAAATCCAGATGGCTCATGCGCAGGGCGATGAGTGCCATGATTACGACTGGAAGAAAAGTGATGGCGAATCCTAAACCAATCCAGATTGCTCCTTCGGGGCGCATAACGGTCTCAAAGAAGTGGGCTCCGGCATCCAGACCCAGACATGCCAGATAGAGTGATAACCCTATTCCTCTCAACATCAGGTTGGCACTTCGGGTTGTATATGTAATCAGATGGAAACGTGGTCCGAAACAACCGATGAGAATACCTACTACGATAGGGCCGCCGGCAAGTCCGAGTTTGACAGGAGTACTGACTCCCGGAATGGCAATGGGAATTGAACCGAGAACCAATCCGAGCACTATCCCGATAAAGATGGCGGCAAGGTTGGGGTCTTTCAGTGTACGGGTAGCGTTTCCCAATACTTTTTCGACGTTTTCTATCGCTTTTGCTTCACCTACCACAGTGAGCCGGTCGCCCAGTTGGAGGATTAACCCCGGAGTTGCAAGCAGTTGCACACCACTGCGCATCACACGGCTGATATTGATTCCATAGCTGTTGCGCAGGCGTAGGGAACCGAGTTTTTTTCCATTGATTTCAGGGCGGCTGACAACAATGTGCTTGGAAATCAGCTGGCTGTCGATAGCATTCCAGTCAATGTCTTTTTTATTCCAATCCTGAGCTTCCTGCTCGCCGAAAAGGATAGTAAGGGTGGGGGCGTCTTTTTCGGTAGTGATGATTAGCAAGCGGTCATCTTCTTTCAAAACCTTTTCAGAAGTGGGAATGCTTACCGCGCCGTTTCTCCATAAGCGGGAGATGACAAATTTGGGATAACTCAGTTCGGCTACTTCTTTGATGCTTTTATTAAAAATAGCGGGATTGTGTACTTTAAAAGTAGCAATGAAAGTCTGGTTGGCATCTTCGTGCTCGTTTGTTTCGATATCCGATGGGCGTACAAAAAGCTTGCGAACCACCAGCATGGCAAGGATGACACCGACTACTCCCAGCGGATAAGTCACCGCGCAACTCAACGCTGCTCCATTGGCCGGTTCGCCAAGTTGTTTTAGAGTCTGTTGGGCGGCTCCCAATGCCGGAGTGTTGGTTGTAGCTCCACAAAGGATGCCTACCATGTCGCTCATTGGGATTGTAGTGAGTTTGCTTAATATTACAGTCATCACCGTACCTATTAAGACCACTCCCATACCGAGCATGTTGAGTTTAACTCCTCCTTTCCTGAAAGAGCTGAAAAAGCCCGGACCTACCTGTAATCCTAATTCATAAACGAAGAGCACCAGACCGAAGCTTTCGGCATAATTCAACATATTGGAATCAATGGAGAACCCTAAATGTCCTGCCAGAATACCGGCAAAAAAGACAAAAGTCACTCCCAGTGAGATTCCGAATACATGAATCTTACCCAAGCCGAGACCTACGGCAGTAATTATCGACAGGATGACTACCGCTTGTAAAGGAGTATGCTCGAAAAATAGACTATTTAACCATTCCATGATGCAAAGATAACAAATACTAATTGTAATTATCCTAAATCCGTTTGACTATTTTCACCCAACCAGTCATCTATCAGTTTTCTTGCCAGACTGAGTTTTCCCGGAATTTCAGGCAGGTTATCTTTAGTATAAAAAGCTCCGGCATTTAATTCTTCCGCTTGCAGTTTGATCTCACCGCTTTCATAGTCAGCGGTGAATCCTATCATGATGCCGCTGGGATAAGGCCACGGTTGGCTGCCGAAATATTTCAGATTCTTGATGTGCAGTCCGGTTTCTTCCGCCACTTCGCGGTGTACGCACTCTTCCAATGTCTCTCCGGGCTCCAGAAAACCGGCGACAAGTCCGTTGAATGTGCCGCGAAAGTTACGGGCATGCACTAGCAGGATACTGTCTCCTTTTTGTATGCGCACGATGATGGCCGGAGAGATACGGGGGTAGAACTCTTGTCGGCATTGCGGACATTTCTTGGCAATGGGAGAGATTTGATGGGTGGGAACACCGCATGCCGGGCAGTAACGGCTGTTTTGGTCCCAATTTAATATCTGAAAAGCCTTGCCGCCCATTTGGTATTCTTGCAACGGCAGAAAATCAAAAGAAGCCCGAAGTCCCATCATCTGTCTTGCCGGACTTTCGGAACCCGGAATGGGGGTGTGCAGAGAATAGGTTTTGCAGGGAAGTCCGTTCATCTCTCCTATTGTGTGAATAGTGCTGCCGATAGGAACTGCTACGGGAGGTTCTGTACAGCAAGGCACATGATATCCGTTTTCTGTTTGTAAGATTAGAATTTGGTCTTTATAAAAAACAAACCAATTACAATTTTCTTGTTCCATTATCTTGTTTTATTGTCAGTCTAAAATCATCGTTAATTGTATTCTCTTTCTTTCTTTGTCGATAGTCATTACTTTTACTTGAACATGCTGATGTATCCTGACTACGGTGCTCGGGTCGCTCACAAATTCCCTGCATAGCCGGGATACATGTACCAAGCCGTTCTCTTTGATACCTATGTCGACAAAACAACCGAAGTTGGTGATATTGTTTATAATGCCCGGCAGTATCATACCTTCTTTCAAATCGTCGATGGTACGCACATTCTTGTCAAATTCAAATACTTGGATTTGCTGGCGGGGATCACGCCCCGGCTTGTCGAGTTCTTGCATGATATCCGTTAGTGTAGGCAGTCCGACTGTATCGGAGACATACTTTTTAATATCAATTTTGGTACGCAACTCTTTATTCTTTATCAAGTCGTCTACCGTACAATGAAGGTCTTTCGCAATATGTTCCACCACCGGATAACTTTCGGGATGAACAGCCGAATTGTCCAACGGATTCTTTGATTGTGGGATGCGAAGGAAACCGGCGCATTGTTCGAATGCCTTTGCTCCCATGCGGGGAACTTTCATCAACTCTTTCCGGGAATGAAAAGGACCGTTTGCCGTACGGTAATCCACAATATTTTGGGCAAGTGTGGGACCGAGACCTGAAATGTAGGTCAGTAAATGCCGGCTGGAGGTATTCAGATTGACACCGACCAGATTCACACAGCTTTCTACGGTTTGGTCCAGCGATTTCTTTAAAAGAGTTTGGTCTACATCATGCTGATACTGACCTACTCCGATGGATTTTGCATCAATTTTGACCAGCTCGGCCAGTGGGTCCATCAGACGGCGTCCGATGGAAACAGCACCGCGCACGGTCACGTCATAATCGGGAAACTCGTCACGCGCTGTCTTGGAAGCCGAATAGATGGATGCTCCATCCTCACTCACTACAAAAACTTGTAATTCACGGTTATAGCTTTGTGAGGTGACAAATTGTTCGGTCTCCCGACTGGCGGTTCCGTTACCGATGGCAATGGCTTCTATGGCATATTGTTCCACCAGTTTGGTGATTTTCCGTCCGGCAAGCTGATATTCGCTTTTGGGAGGATGGGGATAAATCGTTTCGTTGTGGAGCAGGGTACCTTGTGCATCAAGACACACCACCTTGCAGCCCGTGCGATATCCGGGGTCTATTCCCATTACCCGTTTTTGTCCCAGGGGAGGAGCGAGCAACAGTTGCCTCAGATTTTCGGCAAATACCCGGATGGCTTCTGTATCGGCTTTCTCTTTGCTGAGCGTGGCGAATTCCGTTTCTATGGACGGTTTCAACAGGCGCTTGTAGGCATCACGGACAGCTTCTGCAACCTGATGTCCACATTCGTTATTACTGCGTACATACATCCGTTCGAGCCGTTCACTACATTCATTGTCGTCAGGGCTGATGGTCACTTTCAGCAGACCTTCCGATTCTCCCCGGCGGATGGCGAGCAAGCGGTGTGAAGTGCATCGTTTCAGCGGTTCGCTGAAGTCGAAGTAGTCACGGTATTTGACGGCTTCCTCTTCTTTTCCTTTTATTACTTTGGAAGTGATGACAGCCTGACGCGAAAACTGATTGCGCAGTTGGTTACGGGCACGTTCGTCTTCACTTACTTGTTCGGCTATGATGTCACGAGCGCCTTTCAGTGCATCTTCTTCGTCTTTCACTTCTCCTTTGACGAAAGAGCCGAGACGGTTTTCCAGATGATTTTCACGTTGCAGCATTAAGAGGGTGGCAAGCGGTTCCAGTCCTTTTTGTCTGGCTGCTTCGGCGCGTGTTTTCCGTTTGGGCTTATAGGGGAGATATATATCCTCCAGTTCGGTGGAGTCCCAGCAGGATTCTATGCGGGTACGCAACTCTCCGGTCAGTTTGCCTTGTGTGTCAATAGTAGATAAAATGGTTTCTTTGCGTTTGGATAATTCGCAAAGTTTATCGTTGCGGTCTTTTATCTCACCGATCTGTACTTCGTCCAGCCCTCCTGTGGCTTCTTTACGGTATCGGCTGATAAATGGGATGGTGGCGCCTCCGGCCAACAATGATAATGTGTTATTTACTTGGTGTACGGCAACGCCCAGTGCCGTGGCTATCATTTTGCTGAATAATTCCATGTTTATTGTTTTCTATCGGAGTGCAAAGGTAATATTTACTAAGCAGAAATCCCTACTTCCGCAGAATAAAAAGAAGAAGCTGTCCGAAAAGGCGTTTTTTTGTTGGTAGTGTGTCAAAACTAAACCGGGCTATCCCATCGTCAGCTGTAGGGGCAGGGTTATCCACGTTTTGACACATTTACAACCCCAATGGTCACGACTTTGGGAGTAAATGCACAAAGTAAACAGTTTTTAGGCGGACAAACCTGATCCCTACCGGTAAAATGGCAGTCGACTCCCTACGGTTGACGATTGAACGGCTGTTTCTGTCAACGGTAGAATTGCAGTTCGCTTTTTAGCGAACGGACTTGGTGCTGCAAGGATTCTATCCGTTCCAGCATGTGGTGGATGGCGTCTATGCCTGCTACATTGATGGACAGGTCGTAGTATAAATGTGTATAACGCTCCAGTTCAGCCAGTTGCGACACCGGGATATAGCGTTCCTCGCCAATCACTTGAACGTTGATTAATCCGTCTTCTTCCAGTTCCACAATAAACGAAGGGTCTACGTGGCAACGGTCGCAATAATCATTGATAATTATTAAATCGGTCTGCATAATCCTTTTCTTTTTTAGTTGATACTATTCTTCAGTTGGCGGAACAACTCTTTCTGATGTTCAGTCAGGTTGGTGGGGATGGTGATGTTATAAGTCACAATCAGGTCGCCAAACTTCCCTTCTTCTTTATAAACCGGGAATCCTTTTCCCTTCAGGCGGACTTTGGTGCCGTTTTGGGTTTCGGGTTTTACTTTTAGCTTTACTTTACCGTCCAGCGTGTCTACGGTTTCTTCACCGCCCAGCACAGCCGTGTAAAGATTGAGTGGAGCAGTGACATAAAGGTCATTGCCTAAGCGCTTGAACACAGGGTCGTCCGGTATGATAAAGGTAATATACAAGTCACCGTCAGGTCCCCCGTTAACTCCCGGTGCACCGTGACCACGCAACTTGATGGTTTGTCCGTTGGCAATACCGGCAGGAACAGTGATACGGATATTCTTGCCATTCACATTAAGTACCTGCTTATGTGTCACGGCAGCCTCACGCAGTGACAGTTGCAGTTCGGCATTATAATCCTGTCCCCGGAATCCGGCACCTCGTCTGCTGCCGGCTCCCGCTCCACGATGTCCGAACAATTCTTCGAAGAAATCAGAGAATCCTCCGGCATTACCGCCGAATCCTCCGGCATCTCCGAAACCTTCTTCACCGTTGGAAGAATACCAGTACGAGCCGTTACCGGAAGAACCGAATCCGCCGGTCCTGCCTCCAAAGCCTCCGGCTCCGTATTGTTGCTTTTGTTTTTCAAATTCATCGGCATGTTTCCAGTGCTCGCCGTATTCGTCGTATTTCTTTCGCTTTTCCGGGTCACTCAAAACTTCGTTAGCCTCATTTATCTCCTGAAATTTATCTTTGGCCGAAGGGTCGTTAGGATTTAGGTCAGGATGATATTTGCGGGCTAACTTTCGGAAAGCCTTTTTGATATCATCTTGGGTGGCACTTTTGTCCACTCCCAATGCTTTGTAATAATCGATGTAAGCCATATTGTTTTTAGTTAAATTTCGTCTGTAATGAAGGAAACAAAATACATGCCAATTAGTTGTGCTATAATTTATTTTATTATCTTTGCACCTGTATTTTTTAGATTTATTCTGAAAGAGAATGAAAAAAGTGATAATGATATACCGATTTCTACTGTTAGTCATGCTGATTACGGTTGGATTTCCACGTCCGTTAAAAGCTGAAGTGACTACAGACGGCACGATTCTGATTATCACTTCCTATAATCCTGAGACACGTAGTATTTCTGACAACTTGTCTGCTTTTATGGACGAGTATAAACTGCGGGGAGGAAAGCGTCTCATTACGATAGAAAGCATGAATTGCAAGAACCTGTCCGAGGCACACCTGTGGAAAGAACGTATGGCTTCTATCCTTGAAAAATATGAACGTACTGCGGCACCTTCGCTGATTATATTATTGGGCCAGGAGGCGTGGGCATCTTTCATCTCTCAGAATTCGGAGATAGCCAAGAAAACTCCTGCCATGTGCGGAATGGTGAGTGCGAATACCGTTGTCCTGCCCGAAGACAGTGTGGATTTGGTGAAATGGTCTCCCGATAGCAAAGATATCTTTAAAGACTTTCCCGATTATAATATAGTTTCAGGCTATGTTTATCAGTATAATGTGGACAAGAATATTGAACTGATGCGTCGTTTTTATCCGAATATGAAGAAAGTCGCATTTATCTCGGATAACACGTATGGTGGTCTTTCCATGCAGGCTTTTGTAAAGAAGGAGATGAAAAAATATCCCGAGCTGGAGCTGATGTTGTTTGACGGTCGGACCAGCAGTTTTCTGGAGGTCAGTGAGAGAATACGTCATCTGTCGAATGATGTTTGTGTGCTTGTGGGTACGTGGCGCATAGACTGTACGGAAAATTATGTGATGGGCAACACAACGTATATGTTGCGCGATGCTAATCCTACGTTGCCGGTTTTTACTATTGCATCTGTCGGTTTGGGCCATTGGGCGTTGGGAGGTTATACTCCGGTTTATCATAAGGTGGGAAAAGAAATAGCCGGCGCCACATATAATTTTCTGGACGGTGAGATCGGCAGCGAGACTGGCGTTGTGCCTGTTCCCGGTAATTATGTGTTTGATGTGAAACGGATGCATCAATTTGGATTGGATTCTATTAATTTGCCTAAAGGTGCTGAGTTGATTAATAAAACTCCCGGATTTTATGAGCAATATAAATATTGGGTGATTGGAGTGGTTGCAGCATTCATGTTCCTGATAGCTTGTTTTCTGATAGCCGTATATTATATTGTCCGCATCAATCATTTGAAGGATAACTTGGAAAAATCCGGTGAGGAACTGTTGGTTGCCAAGGAGAAAGCAGAAGAGGCGAACAGATTGAAAACAGCATTTCTGGCTAATATGAGTCATGAGATACGTACACCGCTGAATGCCATTGTCGGCTTTTCCAATGTATTGGTCGGCGATGATGCAACAAGTGAAGAGAAAGCACAGTATTGTGATATTATTCAGAAAAACTCCGATTTATTGCTTCATCTGATTAATGATATTCTTGATATCTCTCGCATGGAATCGGGGCGTATTAAGTTTGTGGAAGAGGAGTGTGATGTGGTAGAGCTGTGCCAAACGGCATTGAGTACAGCGGAATATGCTCGTCGTACTCAGGCAATATATCAATTTCAAACTCCGGTGTCTTCGTTGATATTAAAGACGGATGCGCAACGGTTGAAACAGGTGTTGATTAATCTTCTTTCAAATGCCGGTAAGTTCACACCTTCCGGTTTTATCCGTCTGGCAATAAAGGTAAACAAAGAGGATAACTGTCTGGAGTTCTCGGTGACAGATACCGGATGTGGTATCCCTGCCGGTAAAAGCGAAAGGATTTTTGAGCGGTTTGAAAAGTTGAATGAGTATTCGCAGGGTACAGGTTTGGGCCTCTCTATCTGCAAGCTGATTGTGGAGAATTTGGGTGGTAAAATCTGGGTAGATAAGAACTATAAGGAAGGAGCACGATTTGTGTTCACTCATCCGTTGAATGAAAAATAATAGATGTAATATGAAATATTTAATATGTTTGGCGGCTTTGTTATGGGCCGGAATGAAGCTGACGGCGGCTGATAATGTGAAAGAAGTAGAGATAAAAATAATAGAGACGAGTGACGTACACGGTAATTTTTTTCCTTATAATTTTATAGAGAGAAAGGAGTGGAACGGGAGTCTGGCGCGTGTTTATTCTTATGTCAAGGAGCAGCGCAAGTTATATGGAGACAATTGTATTTTGGTAGATAACGGTGATATCCTTCAGGGGCAGCCCACTGCGTATTATTACAATTTCATAGATACGGTTTCTACTCATGTGGTAGCCGAGATACAAAACTTCATGGGGTATGCAGTGGGCAATATGGGAAACCATGATGTTGAAACCGGACATGCTGTTTATGACCGTTGGATAAAGCAATGTAAGTTTCCCGTATTGGGAGCCAACATTGTGGACAATGCCACAGGTAAGCCTTATCTGAAGCCTTACGAAATCATCAATCGTGATGGTGTGAAGATTGCCATTCTGGGCATGATTACTCCGGCCATTCCTTCTTGGCTGCCCGAAAAACTGTGGAGCGGTCTTCATTTTGAGGATATGCAGGCATCTGCCGCCCATTGGGTGGATATCATTCGGAAGAAAGAAAATCCCGATGTGCTGATTGGTTTGTTTCATGCCGGAAAATCAGGCAACGTACTTGGCAGTGTGGTGGAAGATCCTTCTATGGACATTGCTCAAAAAGTGCCCGGCTTTGATATCGTGTTGATAGGGCATGACCATGCCCGTGCTTGTACAAAGGTGGCTGATATAAAAGGAGATAGCGTACTGATAATAGATCCGGCAAGCAATGCGAATGTGGTATCTGACGTGACACTGAAAGTGAAATTGAAGAACGGGAAGGTGGTGTCTAAATCGGTTGATGGAAAGCTGGAGGATATGAACAAGTATCCGGTCAGTCAAGAGTTTATGGCACATTTCGCTCCGCAATATAAGGCTGTTAATAATTTTGTATCGCAGAAAATAGGAACGATTTCCAGAACGATTTCTACCAAAGATGCCTACTTCGGCTCTTCGCCGTTTATAGATTTGATTCATAAATTGCAGTTGGATATATCGGGAGCGGATATTTCTTTATGTGCTCCACTCTCTTTTAAGGCTGAAATTCCCGAAGGGGAAATTATGGTGAGTGATATGTTCAATCTGTATAAGTATGAGAATATGCTCTACGTGATGGAACTGAGCGGCAAAGAAATTAAAGGATTTTTGGAGATGTCGTATGCCATGTGGACCAATCAAATGAAAAGCGCTGATGACCATTTGTTGCTGTTTAAGCAACCGATAGAAGAGGGTAAGCGTGCTAACTTTGAGTATTACAGTTTCAACTTTGATTCTGCTGCCGGCATTAATTATACGGTAGATGTGACAAAGCCCCGGGGCGAGAAGGTAAATATCCTGAGCATGGCAGACGGTACTCCGTTCGATATGGACAAGAGGTATAAGGTGGCTTTAAATTCTTATCGTGGTAATGGTGGCGGTGATTTACTTACCATAGGAGCCGGAATTGCAAAAGAGGACTTGTCTGAGCGCATTGTTTTTGCAACGGATAAAGATTTGCGCTACTATCTGATGCAGTATATCGAACAGCAAAAGAGCTTGCATCCGCATGCCATGCATCAGTGGAAATTCATCCCTGAAGAATGGACTGTTCCGGCGGCAAAAAGAGATTACAAGTTGCTCTTCGGAGAAGATAAAGAGTGATTTTGCAGGAATATAAAATAGAAGAACAATTATTTTTTCATCCGAGAAATTGAGTAAGAGAAGGTACATATTGGCTCCGTTGTTTCTGCTGGCACTGTTTCTGACGTACCAGGTAAGCATTACTATGTTTACTCACGTACATATCATTAACGGTGTGATGATTGTACACTCTCACCCTTCGTCGGACGACCACCATACACATACTGCGGGACAGGTGATTACCATCGCCCACATAGGCTCCTATCAAACGCCGGAACCGGAGGCAGGGGTAAGCAATGTGACTGTGGAGTGTCCTTTGCTGTATGTCTTGGGGCTGAATACGAATACTTTCCGCGCTGTTGCGCCTCACACGCATTGCGTTCACCTGCGTGCCCCTCCTGCTTATTGTTGAAATATTAAAATTTGGTATGAAAAAGACAATTGCCTTTTTCAGAAAGTTCGAAGTCTTTCGTCTGAAAGAACTTGAAGTTTTCTAAAAAGGTCAAGGTCTTTTTTGAAAAGTCCCTGAAGCTTTTTGAAAAGCTCCTGAAGTTTTTTAATAAGCGATACAGGGAGCTTATGGAATCCTTTTATTTATAATTTAACAATAAGATAACTTGATAATGAAACAATATATTTTATTGCTCGTACTCATGGTGATGGGTGCGGGTATGACTGTACATGCTGAAGATGTAAATCCTGTGAAAGTTGGTAATGTAATTTCCGGCCACATAATAGAGAAAGGAACGGAAGCGAGTTTGCCTTATGCCACTATTTTGATTGTAGAAACAGGGCAGGGAACTGTGTCGGACGAGAATGGAGAGTTTGTTTTTAAGAAAATCCCGGCAGGAAAATATACGCTGCGCGTGCAATTGTTGGGCTACGAGACTCAGGAGAAGAAAGTAACCGTAAGCAATGATTTTACGGTGGATATTCATTTTCTGATGAATGATGACAGTATTTTGACCGATGAGGTGGTGGTTTCTGCCAATCGGAATGAGGTGAGCCGCCGTGTGGCGCCTGTGGTGGTAAATGTGATGAACTCCAAACTTTTTGAAACCGTAAACTCTACGGACTTGGCCAAGTCACTGAATTACCAGTCGGGACTTCGTGTGGAAAACAACTGTCAGAACTGCGGCTTCCCCCAAGTGCGTATCAACGGACTGGAAGGACCTTACTCTCAAATTCTGATTAATAGTCGTCCGGTGGTGAGTGCATTGTCGGGTGTGTATGGGCTGGAGCAGATTCCGGTGAATATGATTGACCGTGTAGAAGTGGTGCGCGGGGGAGGTTCTGCCTTGTTTGGTGCGAATGCTGTGGGCGGCACTATCAATATCATCACGAAAGATCCGGTAAGCAATTCATTCCAGGTATCTTCCACTCTGTCGAACATGAATGGCAAAGTGTGGGAACAATATATGGGGGCCAATGCTTCGTTAGTATCTAAAGATAACACCTACGGCATTGCCCTTTATCAGTCATATCGCAACCGCAACCCCTATGATGCGGATGGAGACGGATTCTCCGAATTGGGGAAGCTGAATATGAATACCTTTGGCTTGCGTACTTATTACCGTCCTACTCAGTTCAGCAGAATCAGTTTGGAATATCACACGACGAATGAATTTCGCCGGGGAGGAAACAAATTTGATTTGGAGCCTTTTGAAACGGATATCACAGAACAGACCAAGCATGTGATTAACAGCGGAGGTCTGAGTTACGATATTTTCTGGAAGGAGTACAAACATAAACTGTCCTTCTACTCGTCTGTTCAGCATACTGACCGTAACAGTTATTATGGTGCACAGCAGAATCCCGATGCATACGGCAAGACAAAAGACCTGACTTGGGTTGTCGGAGGTATGTATGTCGGTAACTTTGAGAAAGTTCTCTTCTCACCGGCCACCTTTACCGCCGGTATGGAATATCAAAACAACTCTTTGCACGATATCATGTTGGGCTATCACCGCGATATGAAACAAGACGTGCGTATTGCCGGCGGATTTGTGCAGAACGAATGGAAGATGAACCGCTTTATTCTGTTGGCAGGCTTCCGTGTGGACAGTCATAACCTGATTGACAATCCTATTTTCAGTCCGCGTGTGAATCTTTTATATAAGCCGACGGATAAGTTTCAGGCTCGTTTGACCTGGTCTACCGGTTTTCGTGCTCCGCAGGCATACGATGAAGATTTGCATGTGACCGCAGTGGGAGGCGAAGGCGTACTGATAAAGTTGGCGGATGGATTAAAGCCCGAACATTCCAATAGCTTCAGCGGCTCTGTGGATTGGACGGCCAATATCGGGCATTGGCAGACTAACCTTTTGCTGGAAGCTTTCTATACAGGGCTCGACGATGTGTTTGTGCTGGAAAAGATAGGACAGGATGAACAGGGGAACACCGTTAAAGAGCGTCGTAATGGTAATGGAGCCCGTGTATATGGTGTCAACCTGGACGGAAAACTTGCTCACGGACGGGATGTGGCTTTGCAAGTGGGCTTTACGGTTCAGCGCAGCCGTTATACCAAATACGAGAATTGGAGTGAGGACGAAAATGTGGAGCCGACCAAGTTCATGCCACGTACTCCCGATTATTATGGTTATTTTACTTTGACCAGTGCTCCCTTCAAGAACTTTGATATGTCGGTGTCGGGTGTATATACGGGGCGTATGCATGTTCCTCATTTGGCTCCTGACTTTAGTGTGATACCCGAAAATTATGAATACAGTTATATCCGAAAAGACGAGTTGGTGCATACTCCCGATTTTTTTGATTTAAATCTGAAACTGAACTATACTTTCGTACTGAATGATCATATCAAATTACAGTTGAATGGCGGTGTTCAGAATCTGTTCAATGCTTTTCAAAAAGATTTGGATAAGGGAGGTTTCCGTGATTCCGGTTATTTCTATGGTCCCACACAGCCACGGACTTATTTCATAGGAGTGAAGATTACGAACTAGAAGAAGGACTGTCCGGTTGATACTTGGGCAGGAAAAGACGGGGATGCCAAAACGTTTCTGATGCAATCTGTTATCAATGTTTTGGCATCTTCCGTTTGTTATTTGCCGGCAGCAGTCATGGATTACTCTTGTTCCATACCCAGATTACTGTATGTCTCGGTTATCTTGAATTCTGCATCCGGGTAATTGTACAGAGGGAAGCGCGGCTCAGTTTCCCCTTCCGTGTAATTCCATATGCTGTTATATTCTTCCGGATTTTCACCCATTTCCCGAAGTTGCAACATATATTGGTAGATGGATTTGTTTTCTTTGATGAAAACCTTTTCCATTTGATGAATAATGGGACTGTGTTTACGTGTGTGGTCATGGTCAAACTCCAGAATACGTTTGCCGTCCGGTGTAATGCCTACCATCACAAAAGTCATGCTTTTGCCTATTCCGGGCAGATTGAGCACACTCCGGTCTGTTGCTACGAAAGGTATGTTTTTCTCCGTGCAGAACTTTTTGACGGCTGTTGCCCGGTCATTGTTACTTCTCAGCAGGGTCAGAAACTCAGTCTCATCTTCCTTGTTAAGCTTTCCCAAGATTTTCTCTTCGTGCTGTTCCTGCAACGAACGGCTGTTGGGAGTGAAGACAGCATGATTTTCTTCAAATCCTTTGACGGAGAATGTATAGTAGCAGATAACTCCCAGTTCATTCAATACTTTGCGCAACTTGGCTGTATGCCCCCGGCGTGATGCTGCCACATTGTACACCAATTGATTGGTAATGGTCCATCCGGCAGCCAGAATCTTGCGGATGGCTTCTTTGGCTTCGGGGGTTACTTCCAGAGGTGTCTGGAAATGAGTCTGTATCAAGAATTGCTTGATGCCTATGGCGGACGCTTTGGTTTTGAATTCTTTCAGAATATCCATCAGCTCTTCATTGATGCGCATGGGCAGATAGACGGGCAGGCGGGAACCGAGACGGACACGTTGCAATTCTGCATACTTTTCTCCTTCAGGACGTTTGAGGTTGGCATTCCTTTTGCGTACCGCCATTTTATATACAGCCTCCAATATGTTGCGTAATGTCTTGTTTTGGCTCATCAGTGCATCGCCTCCCGTAATCAGAATATCTCTCAGTTGGGTGTCGTTTTCAAAATATTCCATCAGTTTCCGCAAGCGTTTGTCCCAACTTTCCTTGGGCTTCAGTTCCTCAAAATTAAAGTTCAGGCGTTCGCTTTGAAAATCATACATACGTTGGCAAGACGCACATAGTCCTCCGCAAGCGCGTCCCATAGAATCGGGAATCAGGATGGCTACTTCGGGATAACGGCGATGAATGTTATGTCCGTCGGGCACCAGCCATCCGGCGGCATTTGGTTTGCCGGCTTCCACCACATCCTCTTTTTCCCATGCATGAATTTTCCCATAGGTGTTGATTAATTGTGGTGAATATAGGATATAGCTGCGTATGGCAGCATCATCATACCCTTTGCCGGTCGGGTTTAATAAAGAAAGATAGTAAGGGGTGATGAAAAAAGGCATTCCTTTTTTACGTGCCTGCTGATACAATTGCATTGTTTCTTCCGAAAGGGAGTTGCCCAACATCTTGTTCAGTTCCGTGGGGCTTTTGATGGCGAGGGCTAGATGGAAGCGTGCTTCGTTCCACCATTGGTTGACCCATTGGCGTTTTTCTTCATCATTGATTCCTTCGGGAAACACATACCGGCTGGAGGGGGCATGACGGTTTTCTATCTTTTTAATGAGCAATGAGATGATTCGTTCTTTGTTTGCATTGCGTATGGCACGCACATCTTCGTTCAGGCCACCGGGCCAACGTTTCATCCATTGACGTATCTGTTTTTCATTCGGAATGTTGTTGGGAACATGATAGAGGCGTAGGAACTGTTGGTATAAATCCAACCATAAATCAACGGAAGTCTCTTCATCGGTGATACGGTTTGTCAAGAATTGCCAAAGCAGTGAGATGGTTTTTATCTCTATTTCTTTTTCTGTAGATAATTCATATATCGTTTTGCTGTCATTTTCAATCAGTCTTGCAATGTTTTTAGCGGCAATAGGGTTTTTAATGTGTGCAGATAATAAATAATCATTTAGTTTATTCTTGAAAATAGTCTCATTCCGGCTTTCCGCAGCCAATGAAGTGAGTTGGGTTAATCTTGTTTCGAATAGAGTTTTTACATCTTTGTGGGATAACATCTTATTCTTTTGTTTCATAAGCAGTGTGATTTGTTTTTAGGGTTAATACTCGAATAATAGAACGCTCATTATGAAAGTTACTTTAATGGCAACTTTTGTTGTGGCTAAGATACAAAAAAACAGTTGTTGTGCAAGCTTAATTGCAAAAATAGATATTACCTGAGAAGAAATATCTTTGAGGAAGAAGCGGAAAAAACATCCCCGGACAAGCAGACAAGCCGGTCCGGGGAGAATCGGTTATAAGAATATGATTCTCTTTTGCAGGATGGATGCTATTTGTTGTTTTAGCAGCGGTGCATTGATAGGTTTGGACATATATCCGTCGAACCCGTTTTCCAGTACTCTTTGTTCGTCCGATGCATAAGCAAAAGCGGTTATGGCAATGATAGGCACATCAGCAGATAACTTTCTTATTTCTTTTGTTGCTTCGTAACCGTCCATTCTCGGCATATTGATATCCATTAAGATGATTTGGGGCCGGTGTTCCTTAAACTTTTCTATTGCTTCCTGACCGTCCCAGGCATGAATAAGAGAATATTCTTTCCGTAGGATAGACTGGAACAACCGATAGTTACTTTCGTTATCTTCGGCTATCAAAATAGTCAGTTTGTCTTTTTGAACGGTAATCGGTTGGAATTCTTCAGCCTTTTTTTCGCTCAATCGGGCCGGTTGATAAGGAATGGTAAACCAGAATGTAGAACCCTTCCCTTCCTCGGATTCCACTCCTATCGTTCCATTCATGTGCTCTATGATTGTCCGGCAGATGGAAAGCCCCAGTCCTGTGCCTTGTGCAAAAGAGTTCAATTTGACGAAGCGTCCGAATATAGAATCTTTTTTATTGGCAGGAATGCCGCATCCCGTATCTGTGACATGGAAGTATAGCATTTTATCGCGTATCTCGTATCCGAATGTGATGCTTCCTTTTTGAGTAAACTTGATGGCGTTTGTGAGGAAGTTATTGATAACCTGCATGAGCCGGTTTTTTTCCGTACGGATGAAACATGAGGAGAGGGGAGTTTCCGCAATGAGCTGTACCCCACTTCCTTCCATTCGGCATTTGGTGATGTTTTCCACTTCCTTTATCATATCATTGAGGTCTATATTTGAGTAACTGAACTCCAAAGTTCCGGCTTCAATTTTGGATAAATCTAATATATCACTGATAAGCTGTAATAACAGTGTATTATTACTCTCAATAATATTGATATATTCCTGTTTTTCCTGTTCCTCTTCCGTTGAGGCAAGAATATTGGAGAATCCGATAATGGCATTCAGAGGAGTACGGATTTCATGGCTCATATTGGCCAGGAAAGCAGATTTGAGTCGGTTGGATTCTTCTGCCCGGTCTTTAGCCGACATCAGTTCCTCTTCCATCCTTTTCCTGTCTGTAATAACTAAGGATGAGCCGACCAGGGTGAGTGGCCTGTTCTGCTCGTCTCTTGTCTCTATTGTAGCCTGTGCTTCCACCCAATCAATTTTTCTTCCGTTCTTTCCTTTGTTCAGTACACGGTATTCTTCTTTGACTTTATTGATTTTTCCTTCTATCAGATCGTGAAAAGCCTGCATAACCCTTGGGCGGTCTTCTTTGATTATTTTAGAGAAGTATTGTTCATCCGATACACTCAACTGTTCTTCCTTGATTTCTCCCGGCATGGCAGTCATAATGATTGGACGATTGATGTCGCATAGAATGGAGTGTTCTTTAAGATTCCATTTCCAGGGTATGATATTGGCTATTTCCAGTGCCAAAGATAATTTATGGTTAGTCGAACTCAGCATTTGTTGTGCATTATGCAACTCCGTGCTGTCAAGACAGAACATGTCAATCGTGTCTTCTTCTAAAGACGGGCTGAGCACGATATCATAGAAAGTGTCTACGTCTTTAAAGTAATAAGGGAATGTGATGGAGCGCTTTTCTCTTAAAGCTGTTTCCATAAAATGGGTAAATTCTGTCATGGATTCAGGAAATAGCTCGGACCCCTTTTTCCCGATTATATTTTCTTTTTTCCTGAAACAAGTTTCAAAGAAACGGTTAACGTCACAAAAAATTGTTTCAACAATATTCCCGTTTTCATTTCTAATCACTTTCTCTTTCATATAGAGAATAGGCATATTGTCGATAAGGTTTGTATATTTGATTTGGTTTTCGAATTCTTGCTTTTGAACCCTTCTTAGTTCTTTCAACATTTGTATGCGTTTTTGTTGGATAAGGGCTATCAGCAAAAGTGTGATGAATATTCCTGCGATAACCCATATATATTTCTTCAGGAAATTTTCCGGCTTATCATAAAATATGCTGTTTTGAGGGCATAATTTAGGGTTGAGTCCTTTATTGACCAGCGTCGTATAATTAAATGTGGGATGAGCATCTGCAGGAACAAAGAAAGGAATTTCCCTTGCCGGCTTTCCATTAAGTATTTGTGAGACATTCCGGAGCAGTTCATTGATAAATATCTTTTCATTATACATATATCCGCCCACCATGCCTCCGTCGTCCATACCGGCATAGCGGATAGAGAACAGGGGAGAAGAAATGCTGGAAAGGCTTCGGTATGCGTTTATTAACATTTGTTGTGAGGTTAAGGTTTCCGCAAACCATGTGGATACTAAAACTCCGGTTTCTTTGTCGGCATTTCTTAAGGCATTATACAATTCGGGTAGCGTATAATTATAAGAGGAGATAAATTGATATTGGAGATATGGAAAATCCCGGGCTATAATATTCTTTAACTGCTTGTTGTATTCAGGGTTAGGATAAATGCCGTCTCCCAAAAAAATAAGTTTTTTCATATTGGGAATCATGCGCGTCATTAGTTTTACGCTTTCTTTCAGATAGGCCGGAGTATGCATGAAGGTGATATTGTAATCATCTCTCAAGCTGTCTACATGAATTTTATTTTCAGGAGTTGTCACATCTTGTTTTCTGTAATATTCTTCTGTATATATGTATGGGTCGGAATCGCATACTAAAATAGACACGTCTCCCCACATTTCCTTTATCTCTTCTCTGAAAATCATGCTCATACTTCCCAGCAGGACCAACAGCTTGGGAGGAGTTTTGCCATACTTGTTTAAAAGCATTTGTGGAAACCTGTCTACCATAACAGAATCGTTTACCATAAAAAGATTTAGGTGCTCAATGTATGCATCAATATCTTTTAGTTCGGATATTTTATGCATGATAGGAGAGGTGATACTGTTACTCCAGGGGGCGGATTCGTTATAACTGTTTAAGATGAGTACATAATCATATTGCCTATGATCCCTGTCAGAGGCTTTGGCAGAATATGTACCGGCAAAAAGCAGACAAATGCAGATTGTCAGTGTTTGAAAGAATTGCCTTGATGTGGCTGTGTGTTTATTATTCATAGCAGAAAATAGACTCTTTATGTTATACTCTTTATCAGACTTCTTACAAAAGTAAAACAATATCAGACAGTTATGTATAAAAACTCCCTTATTAACAAATATTAATTTCACGAGTAAGTTCTCACAGAAGAAGATTTTTTATGATATTTTGAGCAGAATGGGAAGTTTGGCTAACTTATACGGTGAAATTGCCATTTTTCAGGCGATGAAAAGCGATTAACTTTGCAATATCAGAAAAAGATAAAAAACAGATAAATATGAAATTAATAAAATCAACCATTACCGCCCTTGGCTTGTTATTCACAGTAACCGCTTGTGCAGGCAATAAAGAAAGTAAAAATCAAAACATGAAAGGAGAAAATATGGAAATTGTTCATTTAACCAAAGCAGAGTTCTTGAAGAAGGTATATAACTATGAAGCCAATCCCAATGACTGGAAATATGAAGGTGACAAACCGGCTATTGTTGATTTCTATGCTACATGGTGCGGCCCTTGCAAGGCATTGGCACCCGTATTGGAAGAGTTGGCAAAAGAATATGCCGGAAAGGTTTATATTTATAAGATAGATGTAGACAAGGAAGAAGAATTGGCCGGTGCATTCGGCATACGAAGCATACCGACTTTGTTATGGATTCCTCAGAGTGGAAAACCGACTGTAACACAGGGAGCATTACCGAAACCTGAACTGAAAAAGATGATTGACGACACTTTATTAAACTCTAAATAAATGTTCTCGTAAACAAGTGGAGAAGATAGGGCATAAATCTTTTGCCCTGTCTTCTTTTTTATTTAAATAAGTATGCGTATATTTATACCGACAATAAACTATGAATTATGGAATATCGTTTTAATACACCGCTCAATGGCAATATAGCGATGACGTATCATTATCATGAGGATGCTGCTCTCCGGCGTGATAAAAGCTTGTATAAATTCGTATGGGTACAAAGTGGCACGCTGGATATAGAAGTAGACCATGTGGTAATGCACCTTGAAAAAGATGAAATAATATCGCTGACTCCTTTGCATCATGTTGAGGTAAAAAGAGTGGAAGGTGAGTACCTCACTTTCTTGTTCAACAGCAATTTTTATTGCATTTACGGACATGACAAAGAAGTGTCATGTAATGGTTTCCTGTTTCATGGTTCGTCCCACATCATGCGTTTGCAGCTCTCTGCGGCCCAGTCGGAACAATTGAAAAGCATCATTGATATATTTGCCGGTGAATTCGGCATAAAAGACAATTTGCAGGAAGAGATGCTCCGCATTATTCTGAAGCGTTTTATAATCACTTATACCCGCATTGCCCGTGAAAAATTAGACGTGGGACAAGATAAAGAAAAGAGCTTTGACATTATCCGTCGGTATTATGTGTTGGTAGACAATCATTATAAAGAAAAGAAACAAGTGCAGGACTATGCCGAAATGCTCTACCGCTCTCCCAAAACCTTGTCCAATCTGTTTGCCGCCTATGGGTTGCCTTCTCCGTTGCGTATCATACATGAGAGGATAGAAGCCGAAGCCAAGCGTTTGTTGCTTTACACCAATAAGAGTGCGAAAGAAATAGGTGAGATATTAGGCTTTGAAGACTTGGCTGCTTTCAGCCGTTTCTTTCGAAAAATGGCAAAGGAAAGTATTTCTGAATACCGGAAAAAAGAGAAAGAAGGAATAATGGCAAACTAAAACGGTATAATTGCCATTTCACAGGGAGGAAAATCTGCCGATCTTTGCAATGTAAGTTAAACCCTTAAAAATTAAAGCAAATGATGGCAAGATTAAATTCCCTGTTTACTGCATTTCTGACAATTGCAGCTTCCACTCAAAAGTTAGGTATTAATCTGATTCGCGTGGCAATTCTGGTGATATTCGTGTGGATTGGTGGTTTGAAATTCTGGAACTATGAGGCCGAGGGTATTGTGCCTTTCGTAGCCAACAGTCCTTTTATGAGTTTCTTTTATACTAAGAGTGCTCCCGAATATAAAGAGTATAAATTAAAAGAAGGTGAGTTTGATGAGGCCAAGCATCAGTGGCATGAAGAGAATAACACCTATGGCTTTTCTCATGGATTGGGCATTTTGATTATGACCATTGGCATTCTTACCTTCTTGGGTATTTTCTCTCCGAAAATCGGTTTGATAGGTGCAGGTTTGGCTATTATAATGACATTGGGAACGTTGTCCTTTCTGGTAACGACTCCCGAAGTATGGGTTCCCGATTTGGGAAGCGGTGAACATGGTTTTCCCTTGCTGACAGGTACCGGTCGTTTGGTTATTAAAGATGTGGCTATCCTGGCAGGTGCATTGGTGGTACTCTCGGATTCGGCCCGGTCAATATTAAAACAACAAAATAAAGGATAATCCCCCACTAAAAACAAGTAAGATTATGAAGCAGTATGATGCAATAATAATAGGTTTTGGCAAAGGCGGTAAAACACTGGCTGCTGAGTTGGCCAAAAGAAATGAAAAGGTGGCTGTTATTGAGCGTTCCGATGAGATGTATGGAGGTACCTGCATCAATATTGGATGCATTCCTACAAAAACATTGGTTCATCAGGCAAAGCTGGCTCCGGTAAAGGCGTCGTGGGAAGAAAAGAAAGCCTATTATGCTCAGGCTATCGCTGAAAAAGAAGAGGTAACCTCTTTTTTGCGTCAGAAAAATTATCATAATCTGGCAGACAATCCCCATATTACGGTTTATACAGGTATTGGTTCTTTTGTAAGCACGGATGTGGTGGAAGTGGTGATGCATGATGAGATCTTGCAATTGCAGGCTCCCCGGATTTATATCAATACAGGTGCGGAGACTATTATTCCGCCTATCGATGGAGTGAAGGATAATCCGTTGGTATATACCAGTACTTCCATTATGGAACTGAAGGATTTGCCCGAAAAGCTGATTATTGTGGGTGGCGGTTATATCGGTCTGGAGTTTGCGAGTATGTTTGCTTCGTTCGGTTCGCAGGTAGTGGTGCTGGAAGGCAATTCCGAGTTAATCTCCAGAGAAGACAGGGATATCGCATCCGCTGTGAAGGAAACTTTGGAAAAGAAAGGCATCGTATTCTGTCTGAATGCCAAAGTGCAATCAATCCGTGAAGGGAAAGTAGTCTATCGGGATGCGGTTAGCAGTGAACTGCATTCATTGGAGGCTGACGCCGTATTGTTGGCAACAGGGAGAAAACCGAATACGGCCGGATTGAATTTACAGGTGGCTGGAGTGAAGGTAAACGAGCGTGGCGCTATCATTGTAGACGGGCATTTAAGGACAACCAATCCCAATATACGTGCGATAGGGGATGTGAAGGGTGGTTTGCAGTTCACTTATATCTCATTGGACGATTACCGTATTATCCGTGAAGATTTATTCGGCAATGGCGGACGGAATCTGAACGACCGTGAACTGGTGAGCTATTCTGTCTTTATTGACCCTCCTTTGTCGCGTATCGGATTGAGTGAAGAGGAAGTCGTGCGGAAGGGGTTGAATATTAAAGTCAACAAACTTCCTGTAGCGGCTATTCCTCGTGCACGGACTTTGGGAAATACAGTCGGCCTGTTTAAGGTGGTGGTAGATGTAGATACCAATCAGATTGTGGGATGCACTCTGTTCGGCCCTGAATCCGGCGAGGTAATCAACAGTGTGGCCATGGCAATGAAGACCGATCAGCCTTATACATTCCTTCGCGATTTCGTCTTTACACACCCCAGTATGAGTGAAGCGTTGAATGATTTGATGAACTTTTAATTGAATATTCTCTGTTAAATAGTAAGCATTCGGTTAACCCCGTCTTGCGATGTCTATAAACAGAAAGAGATGTCTCCTGAAAATTCCAGCTTTTCTCTGAAAAAGTCCCTATTTTTACGAGACATTTCTTAGTTTTTATGAGAGTCTTAAATAAATGATTCTTTCCTTATCGTGGTTCTCATCTTTGGCAATAAATCCATATATCCACTGCGCTATATTTTGATTTTCAGGTATTTCTTTATCTGATATTGTAAGTGTACATATGAAATTATTCGTTTATACTAAAACCTTTTCAGCATCAGTGTGGCATAATCGGATTTCAATATCAACTCTTTACCGTTGGCTTTCACCACTTCAAACTCCGTATCCAATGCATTGATGCCGTAAGGGAGAAGCTCCTCCACCGTGACATCCTTTTTATCATCGCTTGTGCCTTTTCTCCCTTTGAAGTCTCTCATCCGCACGTTTCCGTTCTCCTCATGCTCAAACCGGCCTATGACCGGTTTGAGCGTAGTGCCGCTCTGCTTGGCTGCTATCTCCACCACCCATAACCGGATGCTGTAATAAATCCGCTCGCACACATGCACCTTGCCATCGGCTGCCGTTGTAAACTCCAGCAATTCCCAGTGCCCTTCCATGTCACTGTCGATAGCCTCCTTCTGGCATCCTCCCATGATGAAGCCCAAAAAGAGAACAACCACCACTCCCGATAAAAACTTTAATCTGCGTGTATTTTTCATTTTCCGAATCCTCCTGTTTTTCTCACTGTCAACATGGCCCCCATGCTGTTACCCAAATAATTTCCCCTATCCATGGCAAAGGCAAGAGTAGCGCTCCAGCCCGTCCACTTCCGTGGGCAGTAACTTACTTCCACCATACTGCTGAACTGCTTTCTCACTTTGTCCAGCGGCATCGGATAGGTGCCCCAATGCCGCACATACGATGCCAGCACGCGGTAGTTCCATTCACTGTCCGGTTCTCCGCAGAAGCCTATATGATGCGCTTTTACACGGGTACTCTTAAACAGCACCGTTCCGTCGTCGTTATATACAGGTCCCGGAATCAGTCCGTTGCCCATACCCATTCCCCAATGCTGCCATGCCAGATATTGGCCGTTATTGAAATAATTGTCACCACCGCTTATCTGGAATTCGGGAAACGAGCCGGCTATCCCGTCATACAGAATCGGTCCCGTCTGATCCTTCGTACTGAGACCTTCCCACAGCACCCGGTTCACCCACCGGTTCCGGGGCAATGTCACTTCCAGTCCCAACTGTCCGTCTTTCCACATGCCATACTCCATGAACATCTGCGAATGGTCCTCGAAGAAATGCTCCATGTAAGCCCTTATCTTCCAGTCATCGGCATAATAAGAAAGTGCCGCGTTCCAGCTTCCGCTATGGTTTCCCTCCACATTCTGCATCGTACTCTCCTGAGCAGGCACCAGCGCCTTGAAGAAACTCTTCAGACCGGCCGGATACTTCTTTAGCAGCTTGATACTTCCGTCCGCATTCTTCACATACCTCTTTCCCCCGAACTGTGCAATGTCCAACAATCCTATTTCCAGCTCCAGAGGCAGCTTTTCCCTGTTGCCGAACCGCAGCATCAGTGATTTGCTGTGATACAACACATCCTTCAGAAACGGTTCGTCCGCTCCGGCAAACTCTTCCTGCCAATTGCCATCCGTGCACAGTCCGTAGGCGATATGCCCTTTCAGTGCCAGCCAATTACCTGTAAACGGCACCGTCAGATACTCCGGCAATCCCACCCTCACCTGCGGAATAGGCCTTGCATTCGCACCTTCCACCATCATGCCGCTGCTCAGCCTCACATCCTTTTCCAACGGGAATCCGTTTCTCTCCTTACTCCCGATGCTCATCTTTATCGCCTTCCATGCAACATCCATATAAGCCTGTTGCACAAAGAAATCCGCAGTCAGATTCTTTCCTCCTGCCAGGTCTGCACCCGCCTGCACCCTCCATCCGTGTTGCCATTCCTTCTGCCATTGCACACCGGCACGCAGGTAAGCACTTTTGGGCTCTTGCGAAGACAGTCCGTAACGATTGGCGGTGAACCACAACGGAGCGTACCTTCCGTCGGCAACCGAGACAGAAGTTTCCACCCGATAAGAAAACGGAGTAGATGCTTTCTGTTCCTGTGCAGACAAACAAGTAAATGCATTTATTGAAAAAGCCAATAAAAAAACAGATTTCAAAGACATTTTAAAAGCTATTTAAAATTGATTGAAAAATAATGTTGTGTAATCATTGATATATTGGGTATTATCCGATTCGTACTTGCCGGCTTCATCCAGTTGGTTACCTTTATTTCAGTATGTATTTAATGTCCGGTTTTATATCAGAAATTACTTTTTTGATGTACTAAACTCTTTAATGCGCTGTTCCTCACTCATACGGCATACCAACAGTTGGCCTTTTCTTTCTGTTACGATATAGTTTTCCAGTCCTTCCAGCACCACCCGCTTTTCTTCCGTAGTATGTACCATGCAGTTCCGACAATTATGCAGTTCGATTTGTGTACCTACTTTGGCATTGCCGTTATGGTCTTGTGGAAGCAGTGTGTGCAATGCTCCCCAACTGCCTAAATCACTCCATCCGAATTCAGCCGGAACGACAAAGATATTTTCTGCCTGCTCCATTACGGCATAATCGATAGAAATTTTTTCACACATAGGGAAAAGACGCTTCAGCTCTTCGTGTTCTCTTTCCGTAAACAAAGCCTGTTCCAGCCTGTCCATTACTTCTGCTATTTGAGGAGCATAATCTCGGATGGCAGTAGTGATCGTTTCTACGTTCCATACAAAGATGCCTGCATTCCAGAAGAAATTTCCGGCTTTCACATACTTTTGTGCTGTTTCCTTATCGGGTTTTTCCTTAAATGCTTCCACTTCGCATATATCCGAAGCATCGGTATAGACTTTAGCTGCTATGTATCCGTATCCTGTTTCCGGTCTGCTTGGTTTTATTCCCAATGTGACAATCGCGTTTGAATCGGCCGTTTTATTCAGTGCCATAGCAATATAACGGGCAAATTCGGTAGTATTTATCACCAGTGCATCTGATGGAGTTACTACAATGTTTGCATGAGGATGTTCTTTCTTTATTTTCCAGCAGGCATACGCGATACAGGGAGCAGTGTTCCGTGCCTCCGGCTCTGCCAATATCTGGCTTTCCGGCAGTTCCGGCAACTGTTCCTTTACGATGTCCGTATACCTTTCACTGGTAACTACCCACATGTGCTGAATGGGACAAAGCGGAAGAAAACGTTCCACAGTCAGTTGAATAAGTGATTTACCACATCCTATTACGTCCACAAACTGTTTGGGATATTCCGGTGTACTCATAGGCCATAAGCGACTTCCGATTCCCCCTGCCATGATGACAATATGATTTTCCATAAAATGCTTAAAAATTCAATTTTGATATGAAATAATGCTTTTCGTCAGTGTTACAGTAAATTATTATTGAAGTATAACAATATCTAACAATGTGTTTAGATATTATGATAAATATCATATACTTTTAGGGCTATTTTATCCCAATTGAAATTGGTTAAGTCATATTTTCGTGATGTTATATTCTGTAATTTATCGGAAATACCTTTTATGAGTGAATTTTCATCATCTAATTTGAAATAATCTTTCTCTTGTAAATCAACTAAATGAGTTGCAGGGATATCACTTACTAATACATCCAATTGATATGCCATTGCCTCAAGTAATACTATTGGAAAACCTTCATTTCTTGATGGTAATACAAATAAAGCTGCATTTGAGTATAGTTGTTTTAGATTATCTCCTGTAGCATATCCTGTAAATATAATTCTTAGAGGAGGAATCATGTCTTGTAGTTTTTTAAAATATCCTGTTTCTGTTTCAACTCCACCTGCAATAACTAATTTATAATCAGTGTTAATTTGCGAAAAAGCCTTGATTAATAGGTCAAAACCTTTTTCGGGAGTAATTCGTCCGACAGCTAAAATATATTTTTTGCTTTCTAATTTTAAAGATTGGATGAAATTAACATTCTTTGGAAAAGAGACCTTGGGAATTCCATTAGGGATATAAATATATTTAGTATTGTATTTTTTTGGTGATTTTTGCATTTGAAACTTATTTACAAAAATTACTTTGTCGGCTTGGCTCAAAGCTATCTTCTCGCTGCCTTTTAGTAGTAGCTTTGCGAATTTTCCCCATTTTTTGTGTTCATAATTAGCACTATGAAAAGTTAATATTACTTTTATACCAAATAATTTGGCTAAAGGCGAAAACATAGCTGGACCTATATTATGAAAATGTATAATTTGGGGGCTTTGGGTTATAGCTACGCATGTAGCGAAAAAAGAGTGTATTACAGTCTCAAAACCTTTTATTTTGGTGGATGGTAGATCGATGAAGTGTATATTTTTGTAAGATGGAGATGACGTAATATAAGGTTTTCTTCTAAAGACGGTTATTTCAATATTATTATGTTGTGAACACATTGAAGTATATAATGCTTCGCAGTGTTTTTCTACCCCTCCTTGGATTCCAGGGAATCCTCTGCTTCCTATGATGCAAATTTTCATTGGATTATAGATATTAAGTTTAGAATTGGATATATATTTAGGAAGTTTCAAAAGATGCTTTCTAAAGTTTATGTATAATTGAATTGATGATATATTGGAAATAGAATCGAATAAATATCGCTCAGGTATAATTTATAGAATTCAATTCTATAAATAAGTTTATTTATCTATATCCATTATCTGTTTATAGAAAGGTATTAATCGATTATAATAGCTTTCTTTGCTCATATCCTTTTGAGCAAATTTGATGGCATTGTTACTCATTGTTAAATATTCTTCTCTTGTTAGATTGGCAGCCTTCTTAATTAATTCTGCCAGTTCTTTGTCATTTTTGGGAGTAAAGATGTAACCGGTCTTTCCTTCTTTAATAATTTCTGGAATTCCGCCTATTTTTGAACCTATAGCTGGTACTCCTTCTGCATATGATTCAATAATGGCCATCGGATTGTTTTCATACCATTCAGAAGGAACTACGGTAAAGTAAGCTTGCTTCTTTAGCTGGGTTAATTCTTCCCCAGATTTATATCCTAAAAATTCGATATTGTTTAGTCTATGCTGTTCTTTGTACGTTTTTAATTCATTTTCTAATGGTCCTGCACCGACTATTTTCAATTTGAATTCAGGATTTTTTTTCATTGCATTCATTAATGTTACAATGCCTTTTTCTTCGGATAGTCTTCCTAAAAATAGAAAGTATTTATCAGAAACATATCTTCCTGTATTGACTATTGAAACAGAAAAGTTATGCAATACAATGTTAGGCTTATTTTTGAAAGATGGCATATACTGTTCATGTTTTTTTCGGGCAAAATCACTTACATATAAAAGTCCATCAATGTATTTGTTGGGATTGAAATATTTATTTCTGAAATACATTTCTGCTGACATGAAAATGCTTAAGAAATAGCTTCCTTTTGTACATTTGTGAGTAAAACAGCGATAAAAGCTCTTTCCATAACAAACTTCGCAGATTTCTCCTTTACCATTTTTGAAACTATATGCAGGACATACCATTCTATAATCATGTATAGTAAAGATAACAGGTATGTGATATTTTTTTAATATGGGGAAAATAGAAGGTGATATTTGTCCCCACATCAGGTGGATATGTGCGATGTCAGGCTTTTCGTCAAGGATAAGTTGCTCTAATTTTTTAGCAGCATCGGGATAATAGAAATAGTTTCGTAGGTTGATAATTTGCCTGAATAATCCTTTGCGAGTCTCTTTTGATTCAGGGAAGTATTTTTCGAAAGGAGAGGGGAGATTTTTATTCCATTTTAGTGTGAAATATATAACCTCATGTCCATTTTCCTCTAACATTTTCCCAGTGTTGAAGCATACGGTTTCCGCTCCACCTTTATTAAAGTGGTAAACATCAATAAGTAAAATTTTCATATGATTTTATATGTTGATTATTGAATGAATATAATTACTAATAAGTTATGTTATGTAGTGAGTGGGTATTCTCCTTTGTCGCTGCGCTTTTCATTTACAATGAACATGTTTTCATTTATATGTTTTTTATCTACGAATCTAAGATATATTTTCATTCCATCAAATTGCTTTACTACTTTTTTCCGAATGTTTATGGAAATGCTGCAAGATGGAGAGGCACCATAAGATGGAAGGATGGTATTTAGGTTTAGTTCTTTGTCAATATTTATAATTTGTAATATTTTATCTTCCTTGTCTCTTATTACCAATTGTGGTAACCAATACTGATGATATGGTATGGCCGTGCCTGTATTTGTTATTGAGAAAGATGCTGTTAATATCCCATTTCTTATTTTTGTTTTATGCTTTTGTTTCTTTAGAGAAAAAGAGTATCCTAATTGATTTGCAACAGTTTTCCAGATATAAGAGGCGTTGTCGGTGATACTATCAACAGGAATAGCACTCCACAGATTTGCACAAGAAATACCGTATTCATTGATATTTTGCATAATTAGTTCTTTTTCAGAGTTAATCTTTCCACTATTTTCCCCAATAAATGGAGCTGTTTTATGCTTTTCTTTAGCTATGTCTTTCAATATCTGTCCTTGGTATTTTAAGTTGAAGTCATGTAGATAATCTGTAGAACCTAAGTGGTCCATGAATAGTCCAAACTCTTTATTCCCATAATAAAGTCCTTTTTTATCTTTTCTCAATGTTCCATATGTAGTAGTAAGCAAATAGTATTGAAAGTGGTATAAAGCCGGATTCGTAGTGGTATTAGTTCTCATCCCATAACTTGGAGCAATTAACAGATAATTGGACAAATGTTTTTTGTACAATTCTGCTATGTGAATAAGAGGAGTTGAACTTGAATATTCTGAATAATCGGTAGTGATGCCTTCTCCCCATGATCCCACAAATCCCATTTCAATACAATGTATTAGGTCTCCTCTCTTACATCGTGTGGGCATATTGGTATCACAAGTTAGTTGTGGGGCTGTAATTTTTTCTTCTAAATAGAGGGAAAACAAGCGTAGTACAGTGTCGTATACTTTTTGTACAAGTTCATTTCTATAATCGATGATACCTACATTGTTGGTCGTTTGGAAATATTGGGGGTAGATAGCTTTTCCTAGGATAAGAGGATATTCGCTCTTTTCGATGATATCATATAATTTTGTAGGAATCCAGATATACATTTTCTCGTTTTTGCTTTTGAAACTGTTTACTAAAGATGCCAATCGAATGCTATTTCCCTCGTTATTGGGGAATATCCTCAGGATATATCTTGTTTTACTTTTTTCATTCAGGAAAGCATCAAAATATTGCTTTATATTGTCGTAAATTTTTTTTTCATTTAAAGCACTTTCTTCTGAAATGCATTCGTTGGTGAATATTTCATTTAAATAAATATATTTAAATGTGTTAGCAGAGAAATAATAGGGTGAAGCTTCATTTATATTGGCTACTTTGTTCACCAATTCCTTATAGTTACTCATGTACCCTCTACCTGGATTGGGATAATATTCTGCTAATTGGGCTTTTATTTCGAAATTGATATGCAGACCGATGAATATGGCCGATAGGAATAACTTGTTTGGCATGGTTTTATTGTTCAATCATCTGCTGTAAAATATGATACGATTTTTTTCTTTCTTCTTCTATGATTTTATTGACTGGAATATAGTCTATCATTTTTTGCGAAATGGAAAAATCATTGTAGTTGGTTATGATTCTATCTTGCAGTCCGGTTAGTTGTAAAATACTTTGGTTTCTACTTCCGGTTTTCGTATTAGGCAATATTTCGATAAACTGTTTGTTGAAATTGATAGAAAAGGCAGTTCCATGGAAAGAATCCGTTACGATATATGTAGCATTTTTTATCAGAGATAGAAATTTTCCCATATCGGGCAAGAAGATGAATTTCCCCCCTCTTGTGATTTGATGAAAGGAGGGTGATACTCTGTATAAAGGTAAGCCTACATGCCGGGCAAAATCTGTAGCATACTTATCAAGTATAGGATTGTTGTGGATTTGATAAATCAACACATATTTTCCGAGAAGGTCTTTTGTGATGAATTGCGACCATTCCTTATTATTCAATAATAGTGTAGGGTCAAGTACCTGTCCGGCACATTTTATATGCATATCTGCCAGTAATTTTACAGCACTGTTTTCTCTAACTGATACATGTTGGTATCTTGATAACCATTTGGTATATTCTTGTAGTATTTTCTCTGTGAAATCAGTTCTTCCGAAACTTCCGGCGTATGCAATCTTTTTTAATCGATCTGGAACATAGCTTAAAAAGTAAGCGGAATCATAAACACCTGTGCTGACAGGTCCCCATACTTGGTCGCTTCCTGTCATGTATATGTCTGCATGGGGAGGATTATTTTTCAAATTTTCGAGAGAAGAATATCTCATGGATAAAGATAAATACTTTTTCCTCATGCGTTCAAACTTGTTTTGTGCTAGTTTATCACCTGGATAGCGCAAAGTGATGTATGTCCACTTCTTTAATATATTCTTATTCCATCTTTCTTTATGGCTTAATAAAGTAAGAAGACCTTTCAATCCGTATTCATCTTTTCGGATATAGTCTGCAATTTCAGCTTGATGTCCTAATTTGCTGATTGCTTTCTGTGTAGCTATTGCTTGCAACAATGATCCATAGTTGCTTGGGGCATGTCTTGTAATGATAGATATTTTCATCTTAATATTAAATTTCTTAAGTCGGGGAATTTGTGGATAATTCGGTAAAACAGGATAGGCATTTTAGGTAGTGCTGTGAGCAATATCGTAAATGCTTTTCTTTGCAGGATTTCCATATGGGCAGCTGTTTTGATTTTTCGGGAGCAGTTTTCACCGAGGAAATAAGGTATAAGTTTTTGTTTTCTGTTTATATCATTCAGCCCTAATGCAGGAATGACTTCCTTATAGCTTTTTTCTAACAAATTAAGATTTTTGACAGTCTTGATAATGTCATTGCCTGCTTGGGTATGCACTGTAACCAAAGTAGTTCCTTGTGTGTCTGAAGGATTGATTTCTCCCCAAGGATCCATTAATGAGAGATCTGCATGATATTGGCTGAAAGAATCTCCACAGATATTACATCCCGGTACTGTCCACAGTCTTTTGCCAAATGGCAGAATAGAAGCTCTTGCGTAAGGCAGTTCTTTGCCGTTAAGTCTTACTGTTCCCGGCCATCCATTACCTCTATATTGAAATGCGAATGGTTTGTCAAGCAGTATTTCAGCTCCCATTATTTTTGCGAGAAAACGTGTGGAGTCAAAACATTTTTGTTGTTTGCAGAAGATACATACTTTAATCAGGTTTTCGCATTTATGCTTTAATACTATTTCCAAAGCCTTTAATTGACAATTGGTTCCTACTACCATCAAGCGTTTGCATTGGGGAACACAGTTTACATTTTTGTTCAGCATCACAGAGTGATAGACTGAATTAGGTATGTCCTGAAAGGAAGGACAGTGCTCCGCCGTATAAAACGTTCCTTTTACGTAAGGATATTCATTGCTTTTTCCCAATGTATAGACTCCATCTACAAGTCCTTGTTTCAGCGCTTGTATTATCAAGGTCTTGCATGTACCTCCAGATGAAGAACTGTAACGGATTTGTTTATCTGCATTATTTGAGAAATAGTATTTCTTCGCAGGAAAACTTTCGTTATATTGTTCCGTGTTGTCTTTCATGGTGGAGGGGCAGGATTTTATGCACTTTTTACATTGAATGCATGTATCTTGATTGATTTTGATATCAGTCAATCCATTTTTCAGCTGTAAGGCATGAATGGAATGGGTAGGGCAGACTGCCAAACAAGTGCCACATTGTTGGCATTTGGAAAAATCAAAGGCTATTTTGCCGTTGGTTAGTGATAGCATGTTATGATTTATTTAGCTGAGTAGTGAAAAAAGTAAGATACTTTTCTGCGCACTTTTTCATGGACAAGTTATTGTCATAGAAAGATTTTAAATCTTCTCTATTTATTTGTGTATAGTTCTGCAAGAATTCATTCAGCATATCTGTAAAAGATTGAAGAGTAAAATCTTTTGAGATGAATCCGTTTTTACCGTTTTGGATAATATCAACAGAACCGCTTACAGGTGTAGATAATGGAATACATCTACAGGCTAAGGCTTCAATAAGACTGATAGGCATAGCTTCATTTAAAGATGACAAGATAAATGCATGTGAGTTATTGAGGTAATCTCCTACGTTTTTCTTTAGCCCTAAAAAGAATATTTTATCACATGCCATGCTTTGTAGTATTTTACCTTTTTCTGAATCATATCCATTTCCGATAATCAATAGAATGGCATTTGCACCTTGTGAGATGATTTGATTGAAACTTTTGATAAGTAATTCTTGGTTTTTTTCATGGTGGTACCGGGCTACGTGCGTAATCACTATTGTGTTTTCATCTGTTTTGTATGCATTGATTTCTTTTTTTACTTCATTTATGTTGAATGATATAAGCTTACCTCGTCCGTTGTAGATTATACCATTGCTGTTAGTGTTAAAGATGGAAGCAAAAGAATCGTCATTGTTTTTTGCTATAGTTATAAGTTTCAGCCATTTGTTTTTATACAGCCATTTTTTTAGCAGATATTCAAACTTTCCATTGTACTGTTTATCAGCACGTCCATGTAGTGTCTGAACATAAAGTGGTTTTCTGTTTGTTAAGATTGAAAAAATGACCATATTCAATGCTCCTGCTAAATGGATATGTACTATGTCAGGATTACTTTTTTGTATGGATCGATAAACCTTTAATGGAGTTTTGAGAGTAAATTTGTTCTCTTTGAGACAAGTGTACTTTACAGATTGGGATAATTCATTTTTATAAAATCCATAATCATGTAAAGTGTCGTCTTTTATTGTGAGTAATTCTACTTCACAAGTTTGGAAAGTAGATAATTCATTGCATAAATCTACTACAAAACGTTCACCTCCTCCGGAAGAGAGTGAGGTGATTATTTCTAATATTTTCATTGAATTTATTCTCGTTAATAATGGTATGTTATTTTTGAGTATTTTGATAGATGCAGATATATTTTGCTACAATATTTTGCCAAGACTTTTCTCTATGAAAATATTGTTCTTTGATATAATCCTGCATTTGTTTTTTTAGTTCTTCATCTTTGAGTAGATGTATAATAGCATTTGCTAATGCATCAGAATCTTTAGGAGAGACAAGAATACCACTTTTTTCATTATCAACCATTTCCTCCAATCCTCCTACATTTGTGGCTACAACAGGCTTGCATAAACTGTAACTGGTCATTATCACTCCACTTTGTGTTGCATCGGTGTATGGGCATGCTACAATTTCAGACTTTTGAAGTAGATGTGCCAATTCTTCCATATCAACATATCTGTTGATAAGATTTATGTATTTTAGATTTGAATACTTTTGAAAATTGAAATAAAGTTTTCCTCCTCCTGCTATGGTTAAAGTTGCGTCAGGGATAACTTCATGTACTTTTATCATCGCTTCTGTCAAAAACTCTATTCCTTTGTAGGGGGAAATCCGTCCGAAGAACAAAATATTATGTGAATTTCTGGGACTTGATTGCTGTATTTTAAATGTGCGAATGCAATCATATATTCCCAACTTGTTTATATCAATATGGTTGATGTTGATTTTGTACAGTTTGGCAAACTGCTTTTTCTGTTTTTCGTTTAGCAATATTATCCTTTTAGACAGTTTTGCAGCGAGATGACGGAATAGGTCCGATTTCATGCTTCGTTCTCCGGAATGGGGGAACGGATCATGAAATGTTTGAACTAACTTATTTTTATACCTGTAGAGTAACGTATCATAAAACTTTAAGAAACAGTCTGTATGTATTATATCGAATTTGCCTTTTTTGATAAATGTGTATAATTTCAGTGTAAGCTTTAGATTGTTTAAACTGGAATCTTTTGGAGAAGTACGGTTTACAATGAACACTTTGTCCAAATTCATGTATTCAGAATAAATATATAATTCTTTGTATTTTGAGGCAGGTATGATATCATTGCATGGTAGTTGCTTTTCAATATTGAATAAAGTACTTTTTAGAGAGTAGGGAGTTAATGTAATTAAATATGTAATATCATGTCCTTGTCGTATAAATTCTTTGATTAATGGAAAATCGCAATCGGCAAAAGATGGGGTTGATAAGTAAAGTATTTTCATGATAGAAGTGCTTGTTTAAGATAGGCAATAGAATGTTGTCTCGCTTTTTCTATGTGATGATTGACCAAGGTATAGTCAATGCTTTCCAATGCGTTTTGTATGTCATATTCTTCATTTATGACCAATCGTTCTTTTAAGTTGCACAGAGTAAGCAGATTGTCTACTCTGCTATTAAACTTTTTAGGGGTAATTGTGAGAAAGTCTTTTTGAAAGTTGACGGAAAAGGCTGTTCCATGAAAAGAGCTGACAATACAATAGTCGGCATAGTAAAACAAAGACAAGAATACAGAAGGGGTTACACGGAAAAAATCGTAATCTGTATTTTCTATCTTACTCTTTTTTCCTCCATAATAAATACCAGCTATTTTTAAGCCTTTATTTCGAGAAATAATGCCTGCCATTTTCGAAATCAGTTTATCTTGTGTTTTGGTTTCCACTGAGTATACTACTGCATAAGGTTCGTGGATAAGTCTTTTACAAGCATAATTCTGCCAATCTTCTTTTGTTAACAGCAAAGTAGGGTCTAATACAGTGGTTGGTTTTATAGGTAAATTCAGTTCGTTTAATAATTGTTCTGCTTTTTTTTCTCTTACAGATATAGCTTGATACTTTGACAGTAATTCTATTATTGTCTGCTTTTCATGTTCTGGTATGTACTCCATTCCTATACTTGAGGCATAAGAAATTCTTGGCTTTTGTTTGGGGGCGAAATCCAAATAAAATGATTTGTCAATGCCTTTATTGTAGGAAGAATTCCATACTTGATCGCTTCCTGTAACATAAATATCTGCTTGAGGTGGATTTTGCGCTAACTCATTGAAGGAATAATATTCTTTTTTTGTTAAATATTTTTTTAAAAAGTTTTTATCTTTTTTTCTTAATTGCATGCTCTTATACCAATTATAAGTTCGATAAATCCATTTTAAGGGATTGTATGTACTTGCAATGTTACTGTGTAGTAGATAGTTGAAACTCTGATGCTTTCTGCAATAATCAATAATATGGGGAGAGAAATGTAAATTTTCTATCGTCTTGGCAAGCGCTAAGGCTTGCAAATAAGTACCGAAGTTTACATTATCAATGATTGTTATGATACTGACTTTTTTTAGTGATTTGTTCTTTTCCATATCCATGCGATAAGAGTATTATTTCTTATTTTTCTTTTATAATAAGACAAGTAGATTTTTCGAGGATTTTCATTGTTCAGGTAACCGTCTCTGAATTTTACAATATCTTCGAAAGCGTTTCTGTATGATGTATCTCTTTCCGGAGGTCTTGTAGTTGGAGTATATAGATTCTTATTGCAGGTCTGTACAGCGATATTCAAACTGGACAGTTGGTAATGCGTTTTTGATTTGACCTGTTCCCAAATATTGTTACCTTTATTGCTGTTAATTAAGATGAGAGAAACTCCATCGGGAAGATTGGGGAAAGTAGGGTGGTATTTGTGTATATCCCAAAAGTCGGCTAAGGTAATATCACCTGTTCGTTCTACTGTTGTAAATGGACATTGATAACAATCTTCTCTTGTAATGTCCCCTTTTATGAATGCCAGATAATATGCACGCATGTTCTTATCATAGATGTGATATTTCCTTTTTCCACCTTTTTTCACTGACAAAGCAGAAGAAGAACAACAAGACCATCCAGCTATTTTTTTGTCTCTGAATTTATAGTCTATAATCTTTTCTTCTAATTCTTTTTCCATATTTTCCAGGAAAGCGTTGAAAAGTTTTTGGGATGGAGTTCCATGACAGATGAGGTCGGATGTAATCAAGTTGTCATAAGGCTTTCTTAGGAAAAGTTTTAATGCAGAGACCTGGCATGGAGTACCTGTGAAATAAACTATTCTGCCTTGTTTGAGGTGTTCTTTTATTTCTCGAAAGGAGTTTCCTATATCGGAATGTACATATTTAGAACCTCTTAACTTTTCTAAATCCTTTTCAGTTTCTGCTCCTATGTGATGTAATTGCATGTTTGAATCCCAAGCAGCACCGTAAACAATACCGCCTTGGTCAAGTACATACAAAGCAATGAGAGAAAATACTCCTCCAGAACTACTTTTTTGCAGCGTTTTGTTGTCAAGAGTTTGTACAGCTAGTGTTTTTATATTTACGGATTTTGTTTTATCTCCGTTTTGCATTGGGCATACTTTATTGCATAAATTGCAATTGATGCATTTTTCAGAATCAATTTCAGGATAAGCAAAACCTTCTTGATTTACTTTTAATTGAATGGCTTGATGCGTGCATATCTGGATGCATGCATTACATTCGGAACACATGTTTTCTTTCATACAGTCTGTTTTTGGTCTTAGGGCGAAATGCATAATATGAGCAAATAAAAATAAACCATTGCATAGGATTGCTTAAATGGGGGTTTGTAAATCCTATTCCGTAGAATAGCAATAGAATTAGCCATTTATTCCACCATGGGAATACTGATAATTTTTCTTTTTGAAAGAGGAATAAATACCACAACAAAGGTATTCCTAGTACTATTCCATAATCTAATAATATAGAAATAATGCCGTTTTCTACGGCTGCAAGATGCATTTTTGCGGCAACTTTATCATTAAGATGATTTCCTCCGATTAATAATTCAGAATTGTTTAAATAGTCAAAAGCCCTGAATGCTTCCAATCGCGCCATTGTGCTGTTATCATGCTTTCCTGACTGCTCATTAAAAAGCCTTCCTCCAAAATCTGATTGAGCAATTTGAATGATACCTCCAATAAAAAGAGGAATGCCTATTAGTAGTATAGTTCGTTTGAGTTGTTTGCTTCCTTTTTTGAATAATTGTATGAGTAAGGGTATGGATGTTACAACGGTTATTGCTATATTTCCCCGTTCATTGAAACATAACAATGCAAGAAGGTTTATCAGAAAATAAGTAATTTTTTTATTGGCGGATAAATCGCTAGATAATATAAATATGTTGATTACGGAGACCAGCATGGCATTCCCTAATGGGTGCCCGAATAAGGCAGAAGAACGGAATGACCAAGAGTCTCCAGCTCTATTCATGGCGGAGTATGTTTCTTCTGTAGCTAGTAATACTGTAAGGTTCAGTCGTTCATACAAGGCTAATAGGCATTCTGTAATAAGTAGTGCAAGAAGCATTTTTTGTAAAGTAGATTTTTCTTTTTCACTGGCATTTTCTAAATAAACAGCGAATATATAAGGAATAAGGCTAAACATCAGAATGGATTTGAACATGTCATTTTGCCCATCTAATAATTTGAATAATAGTATAATAATGCTGATGGATAAAATATACATAATATGAATATTTCTTTTTCTGAAAAAAAATATTTGTTTTTTTACTATTTGTGAGAAAAGAAATAGGGTAATGGGTAGAAAAGCTACAGTTGTAACATTATTTTGAAATCCTAACAAGGTAGATAAATTGGAATTAAAAAATAAAGCACAGAAAACAGCTATGCTAAAAAGGACTTGTTTCATATCTTGTTGGGTTAATATTTTAATTTTTTCTTGATGTATTCAATAATCATTTTTTTCTCATTTTTAATTCCGAAAGTCCATACAGTGATGATAACAGTAAGGCATGAAATTGATGTAAGAATCATGAAAGAGGAAAATGATGGTATTGTATAAAATGTATATTTCATTGATAGGGATATTGGAATTGAAATCAAAGAAACGATGAATGTAGGTAAGAGCACTAGTTGAATGTATTTTTTCAGATTAAATCTTATTTGCTTTATGCAAAAATAGAATCTTGCTATACCGGATAGGATAGTGAATAATATGATAATATAAAAAGGTAGCATAACATTATCATTTATTGACAAGACAATGTAGCTAACAGGCAAGATCATTATTATAATGGAACTGACCACTATTTGATATTGCTTTATGTTTCCAGTAGCTGATAAGGATGTCATCATAGGGACTCCAAATAATATTCCCATTAAAGCATCAATTAATATCAGGCATATGAAAGAATTACTATGCAGAGGGACTTCTTCCAACCAAAGTGCTAAGATATAATCAATGTTTAGGCAAATAGGCAATGATATGATGAGTAGTAAGAAATAGGAAAATTTAATTCCGGTATAGACTAACTTTTCCATTTGGACAATTTCTCCATTGGCATAGTTCTTGGTGATTTGAGGGTTTAGGGCAATTTGAAAGTTGGATATAAAGTTCATAACTGTAGATGATACCTGTAAGGCAACTCCTCGTGCAGCATTGATAGAAGGACCGAAAAAAATATTCAATACAATGTTTACCCCTTGGTCTTTAATAATCCATGCTATACTACCAAATAAATTCCAACCCGCAAAACCTGACAGCTTTTTGTATAGTGCTTTATCGTAAAATAATCTAAAATGGCATTCTTCAAAATGTTTCCTACAATAGATTTGATAAATAAATCTGATGATAAGCTGCATTATAAAAATTAGTATAGAATAAATGATTAATTTGTCATTACTGACAAGGCTTATTGAGTGTGCTATTGCTAATTTAAATAAAGCTTCTAATATACTTATATAAGCATATATTCCCATTTTTTCATGTGCTATTAGGACCGCGTTGTAAGGTACTTGAATTACGTTTATGCAAAATGTCAAAATGGAAAACTGGAAAACTATATTTGCAGCAAATATGCGATTGTTAGGGATATTTAATGAAGTATTTAAGAAATAAAGTCCAATACTTTCTGCTGCTATAATGATTATTAAGGCTATGATAATATGTATGTTTAACGAAGCGGAGAATATAGCATTAACCTTTGATTGGTTATTTTTTCCTAATTCGAAGGTTAGGAAACGCTGTGTGGACGAAGACATGCAGGCATTTAGGAATGAGAACATCATAACGACTCCTCCTACAACATTATAAATTCCATAGTCTTCTACTCCTAATTCTGCTAAAATAACTCGTGATGTATATAGGGTTACAAGCATAATTAGAATCATGCGGGTATATAGGAATAATGTGTTTTTTGCTATTCGTTTGTTATTTGATTGTTGTTCGGTCATGATTGTAATTTTAGTTATTTGGTATGCCAATTGTATCTGTTTCCTGTCCCATGCGACATTTTTCTTTCGGGTGATCCTGTTCTAAAAGGTGCCTCTCTGAAAAGGAAAATAAAATGTATCTGAATATTTTTTAGAGTCTGTTTTGCTTGCCGGACTTGACGATTTATCCGGCTTATGATAGGGAAGGCAGCAAGAGACTTCCGAAAAGGGTTTCTGAGATTGGTGATGCTAAGTTTGAAGTAAATAAGTTGCTTCAGCTTTTCTTTTATTCTTCCAATGTGAAGAAATCAGATTCTTGAAGAGTAACGAGAATGTCTGAATTACTTGCCTTGTCTTGTTGGTTTCAGGCAAATGTGGCGAAAATACCCAAGGGTTTGATACCGTACCTGTAAGCAGTCTATTTTCTCTTTTTACAGGGGAAGGAGAATAGCTTTATTGCTCTGATAAATTCTTTTTTTATTTCACCGCTTCCACAAACCCCACCGGCATATCCACTCCGGCGCATCCCAGCATTTCCAGTCGCACTACCACCTTGCTGCGTCCGTCCACGTTCACCAGCTCTCCTTCCATTCCCGCCAGAGGGCCTTTGATTACCCTCACCATTTCACCGGGAGCCAGTGGTGTGCTGCACATTTCCACCGCCTCTTCGCTATAGTCCAGCATAAACTTGAAACGCTTCATCTGCAGGTCGGGAATCACGGCAGGTGTATGTTCGCCCCTCAGCACCATGTAGCGGCTCACCGACGAGAGTGTCAGCACTTCCGCACGTTCCTGCGGTGTGGCGTGCACAAAAATCATCATCGGAATCACCACGCGTGTCACCTTCTGACGACGGTGCGCCCATTGGCGAATCTCCTCCTGCACGGGCAGGAAGTTCTCGATTCCCATTTTCGTGAGACGCTCGGCAGTCTTTTTCTCGTGACGGGAAAGCACGTAGGCTACATACCATTTTTTCATTCTATATCAGTCAAGGGGGGGAGTGGAAAGGAGGGGATAAGGTGCGCTACGCGGTCGTCAGTGTAATCTCACTGCCGATCCCTCCTTGTTATTCTCTGCAAAATTAGACATTAATTTACGAATTACAATATTTTGTTCATAAAAACTCAAATATTTAACATTGTAATTGCGGATTTTTATATTTTTGCTCCTTTTTAATTTTTAAATATTTTAAGAATATGAATAAAAAGAAGATTTGGAAACAAATCAGGACAGATGGAACAAGGTGAGAAGTGTGGAAAAAGAGTTGGAGGAGCTGGAGCGAGATATTGAGAATGTATCGTTCCGACAACTGGCGGAACTGAAGCGGATGTGTAGGAGGGGCTATAAAATATTCTCCAATCAACAAGAAAAGAAGAAGAAAGGGGAAGATTGACCGGCAAAAGAAAAAGAGGCAGGAAGAAGATCGATTGACCTAAAAGAAGGAAGGGGAGGAGTGATAACGGAGGATGTATGTAAGCGTCTCCGTGAGTCTGTATGGCTGTCCTTCTGGGGCTTCTTATACCGTTGGGGTATAAAAACGAAGCATCATGGATTTAAAAGAATACAGATTGGGAATAATTTGGAAAGGTTCCCTTGGAATATTGTCCTTACTGTTAAAAAGAATAAATAAAAAGAAGAATGCCAATTGTACACTTTAGTTCTGCCGGCTGTTTGTTAGGATGCTGATAAACAGTAGGTAAACGGTGGGTGATTTGGCGTAAAGTGTAATATTTCGTCAGTTTTAGATGTCGTACTTTCGCACATTGCAATTTTGAATTGCAGGCGAAGGGCAACGTTTTTTCCCTATCTTAAATTAAAACCCCATTTTAACATGGATTTTAATGATTTGTGCTCTTTCTATTTTAACGTGCGCGAACAGCGTTGCATTGAAATGTCACTGGAAGAGTTTGTAAATTACATCTGCAACGGACGATGGAAATCGACGGTCGAGATGTATCACCGCCTAATGGCTGAGGGCGATAAGAGTAAAGCCAAAGAGTTGAAGAACAAACTGCCCGGCCTGGTGGTGGCGGGGTATTGCGAGGGAAGCCATGCATTGAAGAACCGCCGCACGTGGAGTGGGAATGCCATGTTTGATGTCGACCATACGCAGGGACGTACACAGGAGTTCCTGCAGAAGCTGAAGGCGGTGCCGTGGGTCGGGGCAGGTTGGCGAAGTGTATCGTACGATGGTCTGAAAGTGGTGGTGCGTATCGAGGCTGCAACAGTCGAAGAGTATGTGCAGGCTTATGCGGTGGTGGCGTGGCATATCGGCCGCGTGATTGATTTTCCGTGTGACATGAGTTGCAAGAATCCCACTCGTCCGTGTTATGCGTCGTATGACGAGGAAGCCTTCTGCAAGCCCGCTTTCGAGCTTTTCCCTTGGCGGGAATTCCTCAAGGAGCATCCCGATAAAGCGACGCAGATCATGGAGGAGCTGAAGGTGAGGCCTGCCGAACCGGACAGCACGACAGGAACCGCTTCGGAATCTGCTTCGGAGCCTGTCTCGGAGCCCCCGTCGGGCATCCTGCGCACCTTTTTTAATGACTTTCTGGCCCACAACGCTTTCATTCCCGGAGCAAAGAATGATTTCTTGCTCAAATTGGGTCGTATAGCCCGATATAAAGGACTGTCCGATAGTGAGTTGAGACAACTGGAAGCGTTGGCTGTGGAGCGTCTGAGCGATGCCGGGTGTCCGCCCGAAGATATCATCCCGAAAATGGATGCCGGATATCGTTATGTGGATAAAACTAAATTGTCTGATTATCAGCGTAATAATGCTAATGGTTGGGACCACAAGGACCAGGGACCATCTTTATGCTTTCCCGGTCCCGTGGGAGAGGCTGAAAAGGCTGAGAATGAGAAGCTTGAAGCGGACAAGCTCCATAAGAACGCTCCCCGCTTTCCGAAGTCGGTGTACGATGCTCTTCCCGACCTTCTTGTCCGTGGCTTGGAAGCAGCTCGAAGCAGCCGTGAAAAAGACCGTCTGCTGCTGGGGATGCTTGCCAATCTGAGTGCTTGCCTTCCCGGTGTGTGGATGAATTATGCCGACATGTGCTACACTCCTCATTTTTATGCGATGAGCCTTGCCGGTGCGGGGCGCGGCAAGGGGATTGTGACGCTCGGCTCTATTCTGCCCGATGCCGTTCAGCGCTATCTGGAAGACAAGAACAAGACGGTGCAGTCGGAGTATGACAAGAAGCAGTTGGCATGGGCGCTGGAAGAGCGTTTGGCCATTCAGGAGAAGCGTGTGCCCGACATCGACAAGCGTCCCGAGCCTCCGGTGAAGCGCATGCTCAAGATTTCGCCCAATATCTCGAAGAGTCAGTTGATTATTGCGCTTGAGGAGGCCGGTGCGCAAGGGGTGGTGATTAATGCTTCGGAGCTGGATATGCTTACCAATGCCATGAAGCAGGACTGCGGAAAGCATGATGATGTGCTTCGTGCCGCTTTTCACCACGAGGAGGCATCGTCTTATTATAAGACGGATAAGCGCATGGTGGTGGCGCATGTTCCTCATCTGGCATTGTGTCTTACGGGGACTCCTTCTCAGCTTCACCGTTTCATTTCGTCGTTGGAGAACGGTATGTACAGTCGTATGGCTTTTTATATCGGTGAGGGACGGTGGAAATGGATTTCGGCAGCTCCCGTGGAGGGCAGCACCGACCATGTGAAGCTGTTCAGGAAATTGAGTGAAGAGGTGCTTCGTATGTTTGTCTTTTTGTCCGGTTCGCCCACCGAGGTGTGTTTCACTCCCGGGCAGTGGGAGGAGCATACGCAGCGTTTCAGCAACGTTCTTCAGGAAGTGGTGAGTGAAGATGATGATTCGCATGGGGCGATTGTGTTTCGTCACGGGTTGATAGCGGCCCGCATAGCCATGGTGCTGACGGCGTTGCGCAAGTGTGAGCCGATGTGGAATGTGCAGCAGTGCCGGTGTACGGATGAGGATTTTCATACGGCAATGGATATGGTGAAAGTGTTGTTGGAGCACAGCTTGCTGTTGTCTACCACCGTGTCTGCCTTGGAGTCGGGCAAGGAACCCAAGCCGATGAAGAAGTTTTATCGCATACGTTCGGTACTGGCAAAGCTTCCCGAAAGCTTCACTTATACGCAGTTGAAGGAGGGGGCCGTGGAACATGGAATACCTTCCAGTTCGCTTAAAAGATACCTTGTCCGTTTGCTTGAGATGCAAATCATTGAAAAAGAGGATGGTATGTATCGTAAACTCTGTAAATCCTGGTCCGGAAACTCATAAAGGTGGGCCCTGGTCCCAGTGGTCCCAAAGTTAGATGTCATTATGTTGATAATCAGTATGTTGATTGTGAATCATATTGGAAATAACCGCAACCACCGGGAGGGCACCTGTGAAAGCCTCCGCTGCACCGTTTTTTTTGTTGGTTTGAGTGGGTGGATTTCTATGGTGTATGTGTGGAATTCAGGGCAGACCCGTGTGTCCGCCCGATAGCATTCACCCTGAAAAAAGACCTTGATGTTCTCGAAAAACATCAAGGTCTTTTTCCCAAACATAATAGTCTTTTCCTGAAAGACGGAAGAGTTTTCCGGAAACACTTTAGTGCGTTTTTATGCTGCTTTTCTTTCGCAGCTCTCTTTTCCGCTAAGGCTCTCCCAGGTATTTCACAATGATTTCCACCTCCTGTTTCAGGTAGCAATGGCGGTATTTGTTGTAGCCTGTGGCATTGAGTTCTTCCGTCAGGCGGGGGATACGCCGTATCCATCGATAAAGGTTCTGCAGGGCGGCTCCGGGTTCGCGTCCGGGGCAATAGAGCGACGCCAGTTCCGCCTTGTCGTAAGTGCGGATGGCGAATGTTTCTTCTTCTTTCTTCATTATTCTTACTATGATTATTTATTGTTCTTTAATGTAAATATAACAATAAAATCTCTGATTATCAAATGATTAATGAAGTTTGTTTCGACATGCTCCGTTCTTTTTTTGAGGGGGAGGAGTTCCTTGTGGAGTAGATGGGATCTTTTCCGGCGGAACTCCGAATAGTCTCTGTTTTTTAAGTCTTTCTCATGGAAGATGAAGAAAGTAGGTTACAGAGATTCGATTTCTGTAAGGGAAAGGCCGGTGACTTGCATGATTTGCTCAGAGGTCATTCCCAAGGATTTCAGGTTGCGGGCCGTTTCAAATTTTTCTTCTCGACGTCCTTTCTCAATTCCTTTCTCAATTCCTTTCTCGATTCCTTTTTCAATTCCTTTCTCGATCCCTTTCTCGATCCCTTTCTCAAACCCTTTCTCGATCCCTTTCTCAAACCCTTTCTCGATTCCTTTCTCAAACCCTTCTTCAAACCCTTCTTCACTTCCTTTCTTTGCTGCATAGTCGATGGTAGCCAAATAATCACGATAGGCGTTTACACTGTTTTCATAGCGCACACGGTCTTCTTCGGAGAGAGAATGAACATCAACAATCTCTTCCAACTTCTCAAATACGGCTTTCTGAGCTTTAAAAGGCATACGATTTAATGTTTCCATGTTATTTAATACAAATATCCAACGTTCAAAATCCGTTTCGCACTCTGTTTCTGTCTTATTAAACAGGGGTAATGCGATAAAGATTTGCCTCAGTTTATCCGAAAACAATTTTCCGGTCTCACGGTCTGTCAATATAACATCGGTGCGCAACTTATGGTTCTCGTCCAACAGGAAATTGATGAAGAAGACTCCGTACACCGCTTTTATATCGAACTTCCAACTCTCTCCCTTCACGCCCTGACGGACAATGGCATGGGAAAGATAATACAGAGCACGTTCCTTGAAATAAACCTGGGAGCGGTTTTGCATCTCCACAATTATTTTCTCACCAGTGTCCGTAGTGCAGTAAATGTCGTAAATAGCAATACGGTCTCCCGGATACTCAGGCAACTGCTCATTGTTCAGAAAGGTAAGGTCGGTTATCACCCGTTCGCCCTCCAACAAATCATTTAAGAACTCGATTAGCAACTCCTTGGATACTTCCTGGCCGAATATTTTCTTGAAGCCGTAATCGGTGAACGGATTGATAAACTTTCCCATTATGTTTTTCTGTGTTTCTATAACGGACAAAGATAATGATTTATATGGAAAAGGCATTCGGTGCAGTCTGTTTTTTTAAGAGTGAGGTCGATGTTTCTCAAATGCTCTTGCTGAAAGCAAGTTTTCAAGACCATTCGTTACCTTTCTCCACCAATTCCGACGAAGCCCGACAATGGCTTCTCTCACCGTCGTATCTTTGTCATGTAATCACAGAGTAACCGGTGCTTGAGATTTCGAAGTTATAAGTATAAATCATTAAAAATTAGAAGATTATGTCAAAGTCAGTATCTTATTCGGTCGTACCCCGTAAAAACCCGCAGGAACCCGAAGCGGGAGTACGTTTCTATGCCCAGGCTCAGGCCAGCGGCGATGTCACAGTCCGCGAGATGTCGGAACGAATTCAGAGAACCTGTACCGTGACACGTGCTGATGTGGCGGCAGTGCTCACGGCGTTGGAAGATGTGATTGTGGAGGCGCTGAGTGCAGGCGAGATTGTGCGTCTGGCGGATTTGGGCACGTTTCAGATTGGTGTGAGCGGCAAGGGGGCCGATTCGGAAGACAAGTATGATGTTTCCATGATTAACAAGGCGCGTATCAATTTCCGTCCCGGACTGGCATTGAGCGGCATGCTGACGGCGCTGTCGTTCAGCAAGGTGAACAAGTTGCCTAAGAAGGAGGAGAAGAAGCCTGAAGAGGAAGTCTCCGGTGTAAACGAGGGCTAACCTCTGAGGGTGTGTCAAAACTGAACCGGTCTGTCAAATCGTCAACTGTAGGGGGAGGGGTTGCCTGCCCTTACCAACGGTCACGACCTTGGGAGTAATACACAAACAAGCTGTTTGGAGTAGGCGAACCTCGTCTCTACCGATGAAATGATAGCATTATAAACGTTTTGGCACATCCCTAAAAAAAGTTTCGGAATAGAGTTTTAATTGTTTTAAAAAGGAGGAAATATGAAAAACTTGATTATTAAGATTCTGGAGTGCATCATGCTGCTCCTCAGAGCCAAGAGAAGAAAGAATGAGAGAGATTAACCTGATTGTAGTCCACTGTTCCGCCACACGTGCGGACAGGGACTTTACTGAAAACGACTTGGAGGTGTGTCATCGGCATCGCGGATTCAATGGGGCGGGTTATCATTTCTATATCCGCAAGAATGGGGATATTAAGAATACGCGCCCCCTAGAGAAGCCGGGAGCACATGCGCTGGGCTACAATGCGCACAGCATCGGTATTTGTTATGAAGGCGGACTGGATGTCCGTTATCGTCCCGCAGATACGCGTACCGAATGGCAGAAACACTCTCTGAGGGTGCTTATCCGAACGTTGTTGATGGATTATCCCGGCTGCCGGGTGTGCGGACACCGGGATTTGAGTCCCGACCGCAACGGAGACGGACGCATCAGCCCCGAAGAGTGGGTGAAGGAATGTCCCTGTTTTGAGGTGACAAGTAAATTGTATGAGTAAAATATTTATATGATTTGTCCGTAGATAAATGAAAATCCCTTCCCTTTATGTTAAATAATTAACATTTTTGGGAAGGGATTTCTAGTTGTCTATTATGTAACTAAAAAATGAAGTATTATTTATTTACTTTTTTTCATCGTATCCGTAACCGTAGCCATAGGTTCTACCATAGCCGTATTTGCCATACGTGCCGTATCCGTACTTTCCGGTTTTGATGTTTACATCATTGATGATGGTGCACAGGTTGGGCAACTTCTTATGGTCTTTCAGTTCGTTGATGAACAGATAGCCTGCTTTGGGTGTATAACCGGCACGGCATACGTAAATACTCATGTCTGCCACGCGCGAAATCAGTTGGGTGTCGGTCACCATACCGATGGGAGCGGTATCGAGTATCACATAGTCGAATTCCTTTTTCAACCGGTCGACAGCCTGTACCAGCGAGTCGCGTGCCACCAGTTCGGTCGGGTTGGGAGGGATGGCACCGCCGGGCAGGATGTACAGGTTGGGGGTGACATTGGACTGTTGCAGCAACGACATCAGGTCGGTGTGTTCCGGGTCGGCAAGGTAACGGGTGATACCGTCTTCCTTATGCGACATCTGGAAGGCTTTGTTCAGTCCCGGCTTGCGGATATCCAGCCCCACGATGACCACTTTCTTGCCCAGCAGGGCAAAGCTGATGGCAAGGTTGGCAGCCACAAATGATTTTCCTTCGCCACTGGTGGTAGAAGTGATTAACACCACCTTCTGATTGTTGCCCAACATATACTGCACGTTGGTACGGACATTGCGGAAGGTTTCGGCCATCATGTCGTTCTGGTTTTCGTGTACCACCACCGAACCTTCTTTCGGCATATTGTCTGATGCAGGAATATCGCCGATGATGGGTACGGTAGTCAGTTTCTCTACGTCCGAACGGTCTTCTATCTTGTATCTCAGCAGTTCGATGATATAAATGATGCCCACCGGGATGGCGATTCCCAAGACGAAGGCAATCAGGTAGATGAGTTTGCCTTTGGGAGAGACGGGGAGCAGACCTGCCTGTGCTTCGTCCACGATACGGGCGTTGTTGGCGGTAGAAGCCAGCGTAATGGCGTTCTCTTCGCGTTTCTGCAACAGCATGAGGTACAGTCCCGCCTTGATTTCCTGTTGGCGCGAGATGCTCACCAACTGGCGTTCCTGACCCGGTGCGCTGGTGATTCGTCCGGCGTATTTTCCTGCCTGGCGTTCAAGGTCGGCTTTGGTAATCATCAATCCTTTCTGCACACTCAGGATGGTGGTCTGCACGTTGCTGCGCATGGCACGGATGCTGGCGTCCAGGTTCACCACCACGGGGTTGCTTTCCGATGAGGTGCGGAGGAGGCGTTTGCGCTCCAGCAGCATTTCGTTGTAGCGGTTGATGAGTTCGGTCAGGCCGGTGTCTGTCAGACCCACGTTGACCGGCAATACCTCGTAGGCATGGTCGGGGTTATTGGCATACTCTGACAGGAATTGCACCAGACGGAGCTGGGTGCTGTTTTCGGCACGTTTCTTTTCGTATTCGGAGTTCTCGCTGAGTGCCAGTTGAGCGTCACTCTTCAGGTCGGTCAGTCCGGCATCTCGCTTGAAGGTTTCCAGCTCTTTTTCGGTGGTTCCCAGCTCTCCGTTGATGATTTTGATACGCTCGTCGATGAATTCGGCAGTCTTGCTTGCCACTTCGTTCTTATCGTCGTTGGCATCACGGTTATAGATTTCTATCAGCTTGTTGATGAAGTCCACGCCGCGTTGGGGACTGGTATTCTGTAAAGTGATTTGGGCAATGGTTGTGGTCTTGGAGGTCGGTTCCACGGAAAGCGCATTGGCATATCCGTTTGCCATGATGCGCGGAGCTGCCACGGTGACGGTGATTTCCTGTTCCTTTTCAACGATTGCCGAGTCGCCGGGAGTAAAGCTGAACGTACCGTAAGGGGTAGTGAGCAGGGCAGGAAGTTTGTTGAAATCCTGTTTGAATTCCTGTTCGTCTATTTCCGTGCTGACACTCAGCTTTCCTCCGGGTTTCAGTACCACTTCAAGCACTGCTGCGCCATTGGGCAGTTTTTCTGCCTCTTCGGGGGTGAGCCACACTTTTACCGGTGTGTCTTTGTAAAGCTCTACAGGGCGGAGGTTCTCACGGGTTCTGTAGTTGATATACAGGTCCAGTTCCTCCACTACCTTTTTCAGCAGGGTGCGTGAGTGTAGTACTTCCACTTCATTGTCGAAGTTGTTGGTAGACGAGTAAAAACCGAGATCTTCCAAATCGGCCAGTCCGGTGCTGACGCTGTTGTTTTTCTTGTTGTCTTTGATAATGACAGAGCCGGTAATGCTGTACACCGGTGTGGTGTAGTGCAGATAAATCCATCCTCCTATCAGGCATACCACAATACTGGCAACAAACCATTTCCAGTGGATGAGGTATTTGAAGAAGAGGGCTTTGTAGTCTACCTGCTCTTCTTGTTCGGTATAAAGTTCGTCGTATAAATTTTCTTTCATAATGAAATCGGGTTGTTTTATCGGGAAATAGTAACAATAAGGCTGGCAAGCGACACGAGTGTACCCACTACGGAGAACCAGATGGTGGTACTGTTACTGATGCCGGCGTTTTTGGCCTTGGTCTTATTGGGAGTGACGTAAATCACATCGTTCTGCTGCAAGTAATAATAAGGAGACAGTATAATGCTTGCGTCGTTCAGGTTCAGGGGGATGATTTCACGGTGTCCCTGTGCATCTTCACGGATGAGTTTCACGTTATCGCGTTGTCCGTAAATGGTCATATCGCCTGCCATGGCGAGTGCCTCAAACAGGTTTACTTTCTCGTTGCTGATAACGAAGCTGCCGGGGTTGGTCACTTCTCCCATGACGGAAATTTTATAGTTGGCCATGCGTACATTGACGATGGGCACCTCCGTGATGTAGGTTTTCAGTTTCTCTCTGATGAGGTTCTCGGCTTCGCTTTTGGTCAGTCCGCCGATGTGCAGGATGCCCAGTACGGGGAAGTCGATATTGCCTTTGTTGTCTACCAGATATTGCTGCAATACGGGCTGGTTTGTCAGGTTCTTGTTTTGATTACTGAGGGTAGTGGCTACGATCAGGTTGAATGGTGCTGCTGTTTCCGGATCCGTAGTATTGACTGTGATGGTCAGCAAGTCCTTGGGCATGATGCGGGCATCATAGAGGGGGGGATTCTGGCCGGAAGTGTCCAGATACTCGGATGCTTGCAAGTATGGAACTTGTTTGTAGGCGGAACAGCTTGCCAATACGAGGGCAAGAAGAACCAGCAAGGCATAATTCGTTTTTTTCATTTGTCTATTCGTTTTTTTATATTTTGTCTTTTGGTTAATAAGCTTGTTTGTCTTTGTGAAGCGCATTTGCCACGGTTTTATAGATGATGTAGAGGTCGAGCATGAATGTCCAGTGTTCCATGTACCAGATGTCTGCTTTTACACGTCCTTCCATTTGACTCAGTTCGCGGGTCTCCCCACGGAAACCTGTCACTTGTGCCCAGCCTGTGATGCCCGGTTTGATAAAGTGGCGCACCATATATTTATTGATAAGCTGCGAGTATTCTGCCGTATGTTTCAGCATGTGGGGGCGGGGACCGACAATGGACATATCGCCCAGCAGCACGTTGATGAATTGGGGAAGCTCGTCAATGTTGGTCTTGCGCATAAAGTTGCCGAACTTTGTCTTGCGGGGGTCGTTTAGCGTAGCCTGTATCTTGTCCGCATCTTTGTTCACTTTCATCGAACGGAATTTGTAACACCAGAATTCTTTGCCGTTCAGTCCGTTTCTTTTTTGTTTGAAGAAGATGGGGCCCGGCGAGGTAATCTTAATCACTGCGCTGACTATCAGGAAAATGACAGGGAACAGGGTGCAGAGGAATAAGAGTGAGAAAAAGAAGTCGAAGGTGCGCTTTACCAGCCTGTTTTCAAAACTGCTGAGAGGCTCTTCGTGCAACCGCAGGATAGGCACACTGCCTATCAGACCGAAGCTCATGCGGTGGTGAAGGTAGTTGCGCACATTGGGTACACTGTAGAAATGTACCAGATTGTTTTCGCAATAATTGATGACCGGCAGAATGCAATTGCCCATCGAGGATGGAAGACTGCAATAAAGCTGCTCCACATGATGCTGTTTCAAGTAGTCGATGGTTTCTTCGGGCTTGCCCAGATAAGGACAGGAGGCCGGGAAATTTTCGTTGGGTACGGAATCGAAATAACCGATTACACGATATCCGCTGGTGGGGTCGTTGGTCATCTCATGATAAAGTTCCGTCATATTTTCTGTACTTCCCATATAGACTGCCGTGCGTGAGTTGCCTCCGTGTTTTCTGTATATTTTGACGCAGGAACGGAAAGTCAGCCGGTAGCAAATGAGACAAAGGGTGAACAACAGATAAAAAAGGATAAAAAAGGAATGGGAGTATTGACCGAAATCTGCCAGCGTGAAAGTAGTCATGGACAGCAATATGAAATAAAACATATTGAGCAGGCTGTGTTGCACAACCTGGTCGGCACGTACGCCGCGACGGTGCAGGATGATGCCTCTCGAAATGGTGCAGGCAAAATAGCACAAACTGAAAAGAACCAAAATCTGAGGCAATGTTCCGTCAAATACTTTTTGTTCTGAATGTGTCGTCCATATGAAGTACAATGAGACGAAAAGGATATTCAGAATAGCTAAATCCCCAATAATGACTGCCGATTTTAAGGCTTTGTTAAATCTTTGAATCTGTATCATAATTTCACTCTTTTAAAATCCTTTTCCGTAATGTTTCTTGAAGGTCGTTCGGGTGGCTTTTACATGATGTTAGATAATAGTTTTTGTCGAAAGATGCCTCGGAGATTCTGACTTTACCGTTGGTATAACTTTCTTTACGGGGGCAAAATTACATATTAATAATACAATAATCAAATTTTTGATTTAGTTTTTTTATATAAATGTTAATGTTTGGATAATATTAAAAAATATTCTTTAGTACTTGAAAAATATAGAAAAAGTCTTGTATTATAAAAGAGAACGGTGTTTTTATTTCATCGAAATTCAATTTATTCATGAATAAACGCTTGGAAGGCATTTGCTTTTTTACTTATCTTTGCAATTAGAAACTAACCATATAAAAACATGTTAATAGACCTATTAAAATCCTCTTATTTTTCGCTCTTCCTCATTGTGGCGTTGGGCTTTATGTTGGGAAGAATCAAGATTAAAGGGCTGTCGCTGGATGTGTCGGCCGTTATTTTCATCGCGTTGTTGTTCGGACATTTCGGTGTGATTATTCCCAAGGAGTTAGGAAACTTCGGTCTGGTGTTGTTTATCTTTACGATTGGTATACAGGCAGGCCCGGGATTTTTCGATTCTTTCAGGAGTAAGGGAAAGACACTGATTATCCTGACCGTACTCATTATTCTGTCGGCCGGACTGACGGCAGTGGGACTGAAATATGCGTTTGACATAGATACGCCCAGTGTGGTGGGCCTGATAGCGGGGGCATTGACCAGTACTCCGGGACTTGCGGTGGCTATCGACAGTACAAATTCGCCTTTGGCTTCCATTGCCTATGGTATCGCTTACCCGTTTGGTGTCATCGGTGTGATTTTGTTTGTGAAGTTGTTGCCGAAGATTATGCATGTGGATTTGGACAAGGAGGCGCGCAGGCTGGAAGCAGAGCGTCGCGGCAGTTTTCCTGAGCTGGGTACTTGCATCTTCCGTGTGACAAATCGTGCCGTATTCGGACGTACGCTGGCACAGATCAATGCGCGTGCCATGACAGGGGCAGTGGTGTCACGTGTGAAGCATGAAGAAAAAATTCTGATGCCGACAGCCGGAACGCTGTTGCAGGAAGGAGATTATGTGCAGGCGGTGGGCAGCGAAGAGTCGTTGCAGCAGTTTGCGGTGCTGGTGGGCGAACGCCGGGAAGGGGAGTTGCCGCTGGACCATACGCAAGAGATAGAGTCATTGTTACTGACTAAGAAAGATATGATAAACAAGCAGTTGGGCGATTTGAACCTGCAACGAAATTTCAGTTGTACGGTAACTCGTATTCGCCGAAGCGGTATCGATCTTTCTCCGTCGCCCGAACTGGAACTGAAGTTTGGTGACAAACTGATGGTGGTGGGTGAGAAGGAAGGACTGAGAGGCGTGGCACGCTTGCTGGGTAACAATGCCAAGCAGCTGTCCGATACGGACTTTTTTCCTATTGCCATGGGTATCGTGCTGGGCGTGTTGTTCGGCAAACTGAATCTTTCTTTCCCCGGCGGGCTTTCTTTTTCTCCGGGATTGACGGGAGGCGTGTTGATGGTGGCATTGGTGCTGAGTGCCGTAGGTAAGACAGGACCTGTCTTGTGGTCGATGTCCGGACCTGCCAACCAGTTATTGCGCCAATTGGGTTTACTGCTGTTTCTGGCAGAAGTGGGAACATCGGCAGGAAAGAACCTCGTGGCTACGTTTGAAGAAAGCGGTATGCTGCTGTTCGGAGTGGGAGCAGCCATTACCCTTGTACCTATGTTGGTGGCCGTTTTGGTGGGACGACTGGTGTTTAACATCAGTCTGCTGGACTTGTTGGGTACCATTACGGGCGGTATGACGAGTACACCGGGACTTGCCGCCGCCGATTCGATGGTGGACAGCAATATTCCGAGTGTGGCATACGCTACGGTATATCCGATTGCCATGGTGGTGCTGATACTCTTTATCCAGATTATCGCTTCTGCGGTATACTAGGAGATAAATAAAAATAAGATATGAAGGTTTTTTTTACGTTATTGTTTGTCTGGCTCCTCGGAAGTACGGCCTTGTGGGGACAGCCTGCCGATGTGGTATGGAACAGTCAGAGCCGGAATTCATCCGGCTCCATGCCTTGCGGCGGCGGAGATATCGGTATGAATGTGTGGGTAGAGGATGATGATGTCTTCTTCTATTTGTGTCGCAGCGGTTCGTTTGATGAGAATAACACGCTGCTGAAGCAGGGACGTTTCCGTATCCGGCTTACCCCCAATCCGTTTGCCGGCAGGAGTGATTTCCGCCAGACGCTTCATCTGAAAGACGGATATGTGTCCGTCACTACCCCGATGGGGCAGATGCATATTTGGGCGGATGTGTTCCATCCTGTGGTGCATGTGGAGGTGGAAACCAAGGAAGTGACCTCCATGCGTGTTAGTTATGAAAGTTGGAGAACGGCAGACCGGGTGATGAGTCGCGAGGAAGGACTACAATGTTCTTATGCGGGAGAGTGGCCCGGAACGGTGGTCACCGCACACGATTCCATCCTGGTAGGAGAAGAGAACCTGACTTTTTTTCATCGAAATGCCTCGCATACCGTTGTCGATGCTGTCATAAAGCAGCAAGGCCTGGAAAGCGAGGCTTCTCATTTATATAACCCGTTGAGAAATCTGATATTCGGAGGCCGCATTGCGGGTGATTTGATATTCAGCGGCACACGCCGGGGGCATTACTGCGGAACGGAGTATGAGGCATGGACATATAAAAGCAGGAAACCTGCCAACAGACAGTCTTTCAGAATCACCCTGCATGCGGTACAGACTCCTGTCGTGTCCGATTGGGAAGCCGGACTGGAGAAAACGGAAAAGGAACTGCATGCGGCAAAGGACAAAGAGGCGAGCCGCCGATGGTGGAATGAGTTCTGGCAGCGCAGTTTCGTGCGGGCGGAAGGAGAAGCGGCTCATGCGGCACGCAACTATGATTTGTATCGCTATATGGCAGCTTGTAATGCATTCGGACAATGGTCGGCAAAGCCCGACGGAGGGCTGTTTACGTTCGATCCTTCGACAATGGGAGGTGAATCGCAACTCACACCCGACTACCGAAGGGGAGGGGCGGGTACGCTGACGGCACACGAGATGGCACTGGTATATTGGCCGATGCTGAAAAACGGAGATACCGACCTGATGAAACCCCTGTTTGAGTGTTATCGCCGTCTGCTGCCCACGGCGCAACTCCGTTCGCAGGTGTATTGGGGATATTCCGGGGCTTGTTTCAGTGAAGAGACGGAAAACTTCGGCTTGGTGAATCCGGCGGCGTACGGACTGAACCGTCCCGAAGGCTTTGATAAAGGGAGGGAATATCATCCTTCTTCGGAGTATGAATGGGACGGTGTGCTGGAGACGTGCCGCATGGTGCTGGACGCTGTAAGCTATGACAGTATGGACATCAGCCGCTATATTCCCCTGATAGAGAGTTCGCTGAACTTCTTTGATGTCTATTATCGCGGCACGGCTGCCCGCCGGGGATACAGCGATTTGGACGGAAAAGGCAAGCTGGTTCTGTATCCGGCTTCGGCAGGGGCAACCTATAAGATGGCATATAATCCGTCGTCGACCATTGCCGCACTCCGTTCGGTGCTGGAGGCCTACGGACGTAAACCCGATATGCTGGCGCGTATTCCTTCCATTCCTTTGCGGACGGAGGAAGGAAAAGAGAGGATTTTTCCGGCTGAGGTGTGGGAACGGACAGGTGAGGCGGGTACGCCTCAGTTGCTCCCTGTTTTTCCGTGGAGAATATACGGAGTGGGCAGAGAAGGATTGGAAACAGCCCGTAACACGTATCTGTTTGACAGGGATGTGCAGAAGTGTCGTGCGCAGACCGGGGAGAAGCTGGACAATGTGTGGGCTGCCTGCCTGGGACTGACGGAGCAGGCGTCCGAGCTGACTTTGAAAAGACTCTCCGACGGTCCTTACCGTTTCCCGGCTTTCCGACAGACTAATGACGCGTGGACACCTGATTTGAATGAAGGGAATGCCGGCATGATGGGGATGCAGGAGATGCTGTTGCAGGAGGTGAATGGAAAGATTTTGCTTTTTCCGGCATGGCCTCGCGGATGGGATGTGCACTTCAAACTGCATGCTCCGGGGCAGACCACCGTGGAAGCGGAGTGGAGAGGGGAAAAACTGGTGAAGCTGACAGTGACTCCCAAAGAGCGGGAAAAAGATGTGGTAAACTGTTTGTAAAGCAGTATAAAAAATGAAAGGAGGATGGCTTATTGCCATCCTCCTCCCAAAGCTTTATATAGTCTCACCATGGTGATTTGTTTGTCTCTGATGGCATTGCTCAAGCCAATCTGTGCGTCAAAATAGCTACGCTGTGCATCGAGCACATCCAGATAGCCGATTACTCCGTTGATATATTGTAATTGCGCCAGTTCCATGTTTGTCTTGGAAGAGCGTTCCAACTGCAACCGTGATTCATAGATTTCCTTTATCTTGTTGAAGTCGACAATCGCATTACGGGCATCCTTGAAAGCAGTCAGTACGGATTTCTCATAATTGTAACACTCTTGTTCATAAGCGGCCTTTTTAGCCTTTACGATGGCGCGGTTCTTACCCATGGCAAAGATGGGACCGAGCAGATTGGCACTCAGGTAGTGGATGGGTGATTTCAGTAAGTCGGACATCTCTCCGCTTTCCAGCCCGTATTGAGCAGTGAGCGACAATTTCGGAAACATATTGGTATAGGCGATACCTACAGCGGCATTGGCGGCTATCAGCCTTTGCTCTGCCTGACGCACATCGGGACGGCGTTCCAGCAAAGTGGACGGTAATCCGATGGGAAGACTTTCAGGCAACTTCACTTCATCGGGCATGATGGAACGTTCTATCTGTTTGGGATATTCGCCTGCCAGAAAAGCAATGTCGTTTTCCTTGATGGAGATTTTGCGTTCCAGGTCGGGGACCAATGTGGCAGTACGGGCATATTCCACCTGTGCCTGCTGGTAGGACGTTTCGGAAGTGAGACCGCCTTCAAAACGGATTTTGGCGAGGCGGACACCTTCTTCACGCGCATTTAAGGTTTGCTTGACAATAGCCAGCTCATTATCGAGTGCCACCAGTTCGAAGTAAGCCTGAGCTACTTCTGCTATCAGGCTCATCTTCAGTGCACGCTGTGCCTCTATGCTTCCCAAAAAGTCAGCCATACTTTTGTCTTTTGCCCAGCGGAGGTTACCCCACAAGTCCACTTCCCAGCTGACAGTGGCTTTGGCTCCTGTCTCGGGGTCGTTGCTGTATTTGTCGCCTCCATAATTGGAAGCCTCCTTCTGAGTGTACACGCTTCCGTTCAGTTGCGGAAAGAGATTGGCAAAGTCAATTCGTTTCAAGGCAGCCAGTTCTTTGACACGGGCGGCAGCCATCTTGATATCTTTGTTGTGCTCCAGTGTCTTGTCTATCAGATTTTGGAGTGTGGTATCGGTATAGATTTCCCACCACTGCATTTCGGCAATGGTGAGCGTATCTTGTTGGGTAGAGTCCAGTTGCTCCGGCAAGTTCAGTTCGGGACGCGTATAGTGTTTCCCTATCTGGCAGGAACTGAATGTGAGTGTTGCCGCAGTTATATATAATAATGTAGATTTCAATTTCATAACTCTTCAATTATTAGCGTTTCATTTTTGCTTTCATCTTATAAATCAGAACAAAGAAGAACGGTACCAGCAAGATACCCACTGTCACGGCGCAAATCATTCCGAAGAATACACCCGTACCGATGGCTTGGCGGCTGGCAGAACCCGGACCGCTGGCGATAACCATCGGCAACATACCGAGGATGAATGCCAGTGAAGTCATCAGGATAGGGCGGAAACGGAGTTCGGAAGCATGCATGGCTGCCTGAACCACATCAACGCCGCGGTCTACTTGTTCCTTGGCAAATTCCACAATCAGGATGGCGTTTTTGGCTGCAAGTCCTACCAACATCACCAATCCGATTTGGAAGTAAACATCATTTTCCAGTCCGCATCCCCATACGCCGAGGTAAGCGCCCAAGGCAGCTACCGGAAGGGAGAGCAATACGGCAACCGGAACCATCCAGCTTTCGTATAGGGCGGCAAGGAACAGGAATACGAACATGAATACCAGTGTCAGTACCAGACCTGTTTGCCCGCCTGCTTGTTTTTCCTGGAAGGAAAGTCCGCTCCACTCCACTCCGATATTGTCGGGAAGGTGTTCGCGGGCAATTTGCTCCATGATTTCCATAGCCTGACCGGAACTGTATCCGTCGGCAGCCTGGCCCTGAATCACGGCACTGTTGAACATATTGAAACGCTTGATGCTACCCGGACCCGTGGTGTAAGAAGTAGTACCCAGTGAGGTCAGCGGTATCATGGCATTGTCTGCACCGCGCACAAAGAACAGGTTGATGTTCTCTTTATGCTCGCGGTAGGGAGCTTCTGCCTGGATGTACACACGGTAGATACGGTTGAACATGTTAAAGTCATTGACGTATACAGAACCTGTGTATGCTTTCATGGTGGAAAATACATCTGCCAATGGCACACCCGAAAATTTCACTTTATCACGGTCTACATCGAAGTAGAGTTGGGGAATATCTGCTTGGAGGGCAGATGACAATCCCGACAGCTCTTTGCGCTTGGAAGCGTAGTACATCAGCGTATCCGCCGCATTTACCAGATTTTCGAAGGTTGCTTCTCCGCGGGCTTCAAGCTGCATCTCGAAACCGCCCGAGCTACCCAGACCGGGAATCACCGGAGGAGTGGAGAGGTAAACCTTGCACTCGGGATACTCGTTCAGGCTTTTCTTGACTTGTGCCATGACTTCGTCAATGGTCTGCTCGCCGCGTTCTTCCCACGGTTTCAGAATGACTGTGAGTTCGCTGCGTGCCTGGCTGCTTCCCACACGGGGACTGCTTCCTGCCACACTCTGCACATATTCTACGGCAGGTTGTTGCATCAGGTAGTCTACAGCACGTTCCGTTACGATGCGGGTGCGCTCCAAGGTAGCTCCTTCGGGTAATTCCAACTCTATCTTAAAATATCCCTGATCCTCGATGGGGAGGAAGCTGGTGGGGATGATGCGGTGGATGAGCAGGATGGCGATGAGCACAACACCAAAACTGCTGAGTACCCGGCGCGGATGCTTCACAAGGCGTGAAATGATTTTCACATATTTATGGTTGCCGACAGCCAGCCAGTGGTTGATGCGGCGGAACACGACATTCGGTTTCTTGTTGGGGTCCTTAGGCTTCATGATGAGTGAACACATCACCGGGCTCAGGGTCAGCGCCACTACGGTAGAGAGCAATACGGACACAACGATGGTCACGGTGAACTGGCGGTAGAACTGTCCGGTGATACCTCCCAAGAAGCTGACCGGGACGAATACCGCAGCCAGTACCAGTGAAGTGGCGATGATGGCGCCTGTCAGTCCTTCCATTGCTTTCTTGGTGGCCTCATAGGGAGACAGGTGTTCTTCTTCCATGATGCGTTCCACGTTTTCCACCACCACGATGGCATCGTCTACCACAATACCGATGGCAAGTACCAGCCCCAGCAAAGTAAGTATGTTCAGCGAGAAGCCAAAGATCAGCATAAAGCCGAAAGTACCGATCAGCGAGATAGGCACGGCAACCAGCGGGATGACTGTTGCACGCCAATTCTGCAAAGAGAGGAATACCACGGCGATAACCAGTATCAGGGCCTCGAACAAGGTCTTGTATACCTCGTGGATAGACTCTGAAATATAGGTGGTCATATCGAAAGGAATTTCATAGCTCATCCCTTCGGGGAAGTTGCTGCTGATTTCTTCCATTGCCTCTTTTACTTTCTGGGCTACTTCCATGGCATTGGCTCCCGGCAGCATATAGATGCCCAATACGGCAGCATTTCCATTGTTGATGGCACTTTCCGTGTTGTAGGACTGTGCTTCGAGCGAGATGCGTGCTACATCGCGCAAACGGATGATGGAACCGTCGGCATTGGCGCGGACAACGATTCCCTCAAACTGGCTGACGGTGGACAGACGACCTTGTGTGGTGATGGGGATGGTAACATCCAAGCCTTGCACAGGCTGTTGTCCCAATACACCGGCTGCCGATTCGCGGTTCTGGTCTTTCAAGGCATTTTGCAGGTCGGCTACGGTCAGACCGAAGTTGGCCAGCTTGTCGGGCTGTACCCAAATCTGCATGGCATAGTAACGGCTGCCGATGTTTGATACACGTCCCACACCGGGAATACGACGGATCAGGTCAAGCACATTCAGGGTAGCGAAGTTACTCAGGTAGATTTCGTCAAACTTAGGGTCGGTTGAGGTGAGGCAGATGGTCATCAGCTGGCTGGCTGCCTGTTTTTCTACCGAGATACCGTTTTGAATCACTTCGGCAGGAAGGCGCGATTCGGCCAACTTGATACGGTTCTGGATTTCTACGGCTGCCAAGTCGGGATCGGCTGAGATATCGAAAGTGACGGTAGCCGAGAAACCTCCCGAGTTAGAACTGTTTGACTCCATGTAAAGCATGCCCGGGGTACCGTTCAGCTCCTGTTCGATGGGAGTGGCAACCGCCTGCGATACGGTCAGGGCGCTTGCACCCGGATAAGAGGCGCTGATTTTGACCACCGGCGGAGTGATTTGCGGGTATTGGTCGATGGGGAGCATCGTAAGTCCGATGATACCCACAATGACAATCAATATAGAGATGACAGCCGAGAATACGGGTCTGTCTATAAAGAAACTTACTTTCATAATGTTTTTTTATTTGGAATGTGTAACTTCCCTTCTTTTACAGGGTTTCTTCCGGCTTTTTGTCTTCTGTGGCATCACTGACTTTGACTTTCATGCCCGGATTTAATTTGTGGTATCCTTCGGTAACAATCATTTCTCCGGCAGCGATACCTCTTTCTACCACTACATTGTTTTGGAATTCGGGGCCGAGTTCGACAAAACGTCTCTCTACAGTGGAGTCTTTGCGCATGACATAAATATAGGCTCCGCCTTTTTCGATAATAACAGATTTCAGAGGAACGACATCGGCATTTTCTCTTACGTCAAGCAGAAGTTTTACTTTGGTAAACTGTCCCGGAAGCAGTACACGTTCGGGGTTGGGCATCTCGGCACGAACGGAGAATGTACCGGTACGGGGGTCTACCTGCGGTTCGGCAAAGTCTACCAGTCCCTTGAAAGGATAGACGGTGTTGTCGGCCAGTGTGATAGTGATATTGGGCTGCCATGAACGGGTAGAGTCTTTACGGCCGAGCTCTACGTTGCGCTCTTTACTCTTCAGATAGTCGAGAGCGGTCATGCTGAAATCCACAAGTACTGTGTCACTCTTTACGACAGTGGCCAAAAGAGATTTGGCACCCGGACCGACCAGTGTTCCGAGGTCGACATGGCGTTCACTGATGTGACCTGCCAGCGGAGAACGGACGATGGTATAGCCTAACTCCTGCTCGGCTTGGTCGAGGTCTGCCTGACTCATGGCAACAGAGGCTTCGGCCGTTTCAAAAGCAGCGATGGCATTATCCAAATCCAACTGGCTGGCAGCGTTCTGCTCATATAGCGGGCGGATACGCTCCAAGTCACGTTTGGCTTTCAATGCCTGTGCTTCATCCTTCTTCAACTGAGCACGTGCTTTGTCGGCTTTGGCACGATATTGTTCCTGATTAATAACAAAAAGTACTTGATTTTTTGTGACATAAGTTCCTTCGGCAAAAAGCATCTGTTCGAGGTAACCTTCTACACGGGCACGTACTTCGACAAACTGTTGGGCACGTATACGACCTACATACTCACCATAGATTTCAACGTCTTCACGTGTGACCGGTTCTATGGCTACTACCGGGGTTTCCTGTTGGTGCGCCGGCCGACGCGATACTATAAAATAAATACCTAATACTAGTCCAATACCTATGACTGCAATTGCTGTTCTCTTTTTTTTCAGCTTGATTTCTTTGTGTGTAAAAAAATGTCTCATACCTTAATTTGTTAATGTTAAGATGCCACAAACAGAACTACAAGCAGCGTGCCACGGGACTACTCAGTATTTTTCTTTATTCATAATCAGAGGTTTAGGCATTGAACAGCCGATGAATAAAATGTGGAATTGGTGCTACATGTGTAGAAAAAATCCACAATCGTCCTGTCATTCAAATAAAGAAAATCTAGTCTTGCTTTTGTGGTAAACTTAATTTCGCTGCAAAATTAATAAAATGATTGCTAATATGAAATATCTTGAGCTAGTTTGTGTGAGTAAAGAAGAGATGGCCTGTTTCTTCCATCAAATGTCGGATAGCCGCAATGGGGTGATAAAGAAGCATGCGGGGACCTGCATAACGCATTACGCTTTGCATTCGTTGGCGCATTTCGGGCTTGTAGCAGTGGACGGTGCATAAACGGCAGGTGGATTTTTTTTCTCCGAAAGGACAATGCTCCAGACGGGCATGGGCATATTTTAGTAAATCCTGACAAGCGGGGCACAACTCCCGGTTTCTTTCCTTCCTTTTGCAATAGAGGCGAATCATCAGTTCTACTATTTTCTTTTCGCGGGTAATGCGGCTCTTGATATGTGTCATGTAATTGAGGTTGTCTGTTTAAATGTGGTTACAAAAATACATATAATTGTGGAATATCATCTATCTTTACGCACGATTTACAATACTTATACTTTATGGCAACTTCTAAAGAGATGACATCAGGGCGGCCGTTTCCTTTGATTTTTAATTTTGCACTGCCGTTATTATTGGGAAATTTGCTTCAGCAGACTTATTCATTGGTGGATGCTGCGATTGTCGGACAGTTTTTGGGTATAAATGATTTGGCTGCTGTGGGAGCCGGTACTTCGGTGGTTTTTCTGATTCTTGGCTTTTGCAACGGCTGCTGTGGGGGATTCGGCATTCCGGTGGCACAGAAGTTCGGTGCGAGGGATTACGGCACGATGCGGCGGCTGGTGTCGGTCAGTCTGCAACTAGCCGTAGTAATGTCGGTTGTGATAGCGATTGTTACCAGTCTCTTCTGTGCAGATATTCTGAAGGTGATGCGTACCCCTGAAACAATTTTCCGAAATGCGTATTATTATCTGCTTGTGACTTTTATAGGAGTGCCCTGCACGTTCTTTTATAACTTATTATCCAGTATTATCAGGGCATTGGGCGATAGTAAAACACCTTTTTGGTTTCTGTTGTTTTCCACAGTACTGAATGTGTTGCTTGATTTGTTTTGTATCCTTGTTTTGGATTGGGGAGTAACAGGTGCTGCCATTGCTACGGTCATTTCACAAGGAGTGTCGGCGGGATTGTGTTACTTCTATATGATGCGTAAGTTTGAAATACTGAAAACTACTGTTGCCGAACGTAAGTTTCAAACGTCACTGGCTCGTACCTTATTATATATCGGTGTGCCGATGGGGTTGCAGTTCTCCATAACCGCCATTGGCAGCATCATGCTTCAAAGCGCTAACAATGCATTAGGTACAGCATGTGTAGCGGCATTCACGGCGGCCATGCGTATCAAGATGTTCTGTATGTGTCCGTTGGAGAGTCTGGGTATCGCAATGGCGACGTATAGCGGGCAGAACTATGGGGCAGGAAAGCCTGAGCGAATCTGGGCGGGTATCAAGGCTAGCGGATGGATGATGTTGGTTTACTGCGCTTTTGTGTTTGTGGTACTCCTGTTGGGAGCAAAGACCTTTGCCTTGCTATTTGTAGAAGCATCCGAACTGGAGATTCTGAAAGATACGGAACTGTTTTTGCATATATCGGTAATCTTCTTTCCGGTATTGGGACTGCTTTGCATTCTGCGCTATACCATTCAGGGAGCCGGATACACTAATCTTGCCATGCTTTCGGGGGTATCGGAAATGATTGCCCGCACGCTGGTCAGTCTGTTTGCAGTACCGGCATGGGGATATTTTGCTGTTTGTTTCGGTGATCCGACTGCATGGGTTTTTGCCGACTTGTTTTTGATTCCTGCCTTTATCTACGTATATGGAAGAATCAAACGGATTGTTCCGCCTTCGGTTGGGGCAGCCACTGTTGCGTAAAGTCGGCTTTCACCTCGATAGTTACTTTTTCCTTGCTGACAGGATGGGTAAACTCCAGAGACTCTGCGTGCAGATAAAGTCTGTCGGCCTTGCTGCCGTAGAGTTCGTCGCCTTTGATAGGGCAGTGTAGTCCGAAGGAATGTGCCGAATGAACTCGCAGTTGGTGAGTGCGCCCGGTGAGTGGGTAAAAGGCGACAAGTGTTTGCGATTCTGTTCGGGCAAGCACCCGGTAACGTGTGATGGCAGGCTTTCCATGTTCTTTATCCACTATTTGACGGGGACGATCTAAAGGATTTAGGCATAAGGGAAGATCAATCGTTCCTTCCTCATCAGACACTATGCCTTCCAGAAGAGCGGTATAGCGTTTTTTGATACTGCGGTTGCTGAACTGGGCTTGCAGATTTTGATGTACCTCTTTCGTCTTGGCAATGAGCAGAAGACCGGAGGTGGCCATGTCCAAGCGATGGACTACCAACGGGCCGGTGGCATCCGGGTACAGGTGGCGTATGCGACTGTAAACGGAATCGGCTGTTTCTTTTCCGGGCACGGATAACATACCCGCAGGCTTATTGACTATCAATAGATAATCGTCTTCATAGATTATATCGAGCACCGTTGTCCGGTGATTGTCTTCCAGCAATGGATTTTCTTCTACTTCCAGCCCTTGAAGCATGTGACCCAGGATGGGTTCGCACTTTCCTTTGCAAGCCGGATAATAGTGACCGTGATGCCGTATCTCCGCTTTTGGGGAATCGCCCCACCAAAATTCTGCCATAGCCACAGGGCGGTAATGGTGGAAATAGGCGTATTGCAATAGCTTAGGAGCGGCACATTCGCCGGCGCCTGCTGGGGGAATCTTATGGACGGTGTGCGCAAAGATGCTGCACAGATCTTTCACTTCTCCGCGGGCGTTCAGCAAGCGGAATTGTTCAAACAATTGCTGTTGCAAAGTGGCGGAACGGCTTTTGCGTTCATTCTTTAATGCTTCTATTTGAGAAACGTATGTGTCCGTTTCTTTTTGCAAGGAGGATAGGTGTTCTTTCAAACTACGCTCCAAACGCTTCAGTTCGGCCTTTTGAAACTGGCTTTCTCGGATCATGGCAGCCTGTTCGGATTCACTCAGTTGTTCCGTCTGACGGCGGCAGTCGCGCAGTTCTTTGGCAGCCTTCAGTTTGGCTTTGGCTTGTGAAAGGAGTCGGCTGCATCGTGCTGTTTCTTCTTCCAATGCTTGTCGGCATTTCTGATAAGAGGTATCCTCTTCCAGCTCACGTATGCGGTGGTTGATGGCGGAGATATGTTCTTCTTCTTTCTTGAAGAATCCGTCCGGTTGGAGTAAATCGTAGATGGGAGGAACAAAATAAGGATGGATATTTTTTCCGGCCAGAATGCCTGAGAAAGCAGCCAGATAACCGATTTCGCCCTCTGTGGTTTGCACAATCAGTACGCCGAACATTTTGCCTTGCTGCAATTCATCTTGCCATTGAGCCTGATGCTGTAAATAGACTTGTACTTCATCAGCCGCCATCACACACAGGGGGTGAGGGGTGTAATGAAAAGGATAGGTAAACTTGTCCGGCAATGCAATGTGAGCAATGGAGCGGGTGAAATGATGCAGCATATCTGTATTTCGTTATTTTCTATTTTGGGTGCAAAGATGAGTATTTGTGTCGAGATAACAAAAATTAAATTGGAATAATCAATATGCATCCTTTCTTTGTTTATTTTTGTATTACCTGCTCGAGTGGGTAATGAAGTGATGTATAAAAGTTAAATAAAGATGAACAGAATGAGAAAATTATTGTGTCCGCAGTGCAAGATATCCGGTATGTATGTGAAGAATGCTACAGGGGAGAGATTGTTGGTTTATGTATCTGATAAAGGGGAGGTTATTCCTAAGTATGAGGATGTATCGACAGAAGGTTTTGATATGAATGAGGTGTTTTGTTTGGGATGCTCTTGGAGTGGTGATCCACGCAAGTTGGTAAAAAGATAGTGGGATATGGAGATGAAAATTGTGTTTATAGGTAACAGCTATATGACTTATTGGCCGTTCGAAATGTATTTCTTTCACAGGAAGACACATACGGTACGAACATTTATGGCACGGGAACTGTTATAATATATGTAATAGTAAGCATAAAGTAGAGAGTGTTATGATGAATATATTGATAGTCAGTAATAATGATGCTTGTCGTAGCAGAATGGCTATGGAAATATTGACTTCTTTTGGAAGAGGAATGAAAGTCTTTACGGCAGGAGTGTTGCCGGGAAATGGTATTCCTGATACTGTTTTCAGTGTGATGGAACAAAATGGGTATCATTTGTCCCACAAAAAGCCTGTGGATGTGGAGCTGTATTGTCATCAGCCTTGGGATTATGTGGTAACACTTTGTCGGGAAGCGGAAGAAAGCAGGAAAGATTTTGATAATGTGGTGAGAAATTGGAAGCATTTTTTGTATAATGATCCTTTTCAAGCTTATTATAATGATGAGGACTTGGTGGAACAACAGGTGGCTGAAGTATATGATTTGATGCACAGACAACTGTATGAGTTCTACCGGGATGAACTGAGTGAGCAGCTTTTGCCGAGATGCCGGTGTGGAGCCAATACCTATTGCCGTTGTGAATAAGGACTATTCATGGTCTGCCGGTTGCCATTGATGAAGTTTCATGTTTACACAGCCGTTGGCTTTGAGAGTAACTCCTTCTTTCTCTAACAATGCTTTTTGTTCTTGCCATCCTGGAACCAATCTTCCTTGGCTGTTAACAACACGGTGGCAGGGGAGGCACCATTCTTTGGGGGCATGAAACATGGCCCAACCTACCATGCGTGCATATTGGGGTTCTCCTGCCAGATAAGCGATTTGTCCGTAAGTCATGACATAGCCGACAGGAATCTCCTTGACAATGCTGTATATTATTTCATAAAATTGAATTCTATCCACTTTATTTTGTTTTTAATGAAGAATGAAGACAAAGGTAGTGTTATTTTTACTATTTTTGCCCTTATGTTAAAGAATTAACCTTATAAATAAAGAATAATGGATAAAGTAATAATTAATTCGTATGAAGATTTTGAGAAATTAGTGGGACAGGAAATAGGTGTTTCTGACTATGTGGAAGTTTCTCAAGAACGTATTAACCTTTTTGCCGATGCAACATTGGATCATCAGTGGATTCACGTGGATACAGAACGTGCGAAGGTGGAAAGTCCTTATCATAGCACGATTGTACATGGTTATCTTACCCTTTCTTTGCTTCCGCACATGTGGAATCAGATTATAGAAGTGAATAATTTGAAGATGATGATTAACTATGGAATGGATAAGATGAAGTTCGGCCAGGCTGTCTTGTCGGGACAAAGTATCCGTATGAGAGCAAGCTTGCACTCTTTGCAGAACCTGCGTGGGGTAGCAAAAGCTGAAATCAAATTTACTATCGAGATTAAAGACCAGCCTAAAAAGGCATTGGAAGGTATTGCAATCTTTCTATATTATTTTAAGTAATCACGATTCTCAGGCATGGATTCATACGAATAAATTTACTTTTTTCGTATCATCCGTGCTTGAATAGTATTCATTAGTAAGTTGGATTTTGTTTTGGCACACTTTCCCTGTCCAAAAACTTTTAGAATGCTCTTTTTACTACTTGTAAACACATTCTATCCGATTTCCATCCGGGTCTAGTATTACACTTTCAAAATATCCGTCACCCGATGTTCGGGGCTCGCTTGCAATGATATATCCTTTGGTACGGAGTAATTCCGTGGTTTGGAGTACTTCTTCTTTGCTGTCGAAGGAAAAGGCAAAATGAGTTAGCCCTTGTCTGTTTTCCTCTATAGGGGCATGTTGGATATCTGTGCGGCTCATCAGCTCCAAAGTAGCACCTCCGTTAAAAGAAATAAAATAAGACTCGAATCCCTTTTGAGGATTAATATACTTTTCATTACTTTTCCCTTTAAAATAGGTGGTATAGAATGTTTTTAACTCTTCTAGCCTAAAGGTCCAGATAGCAAGATGATGTATGGTCATAATTAAATTAATATTATTGGATTATTTGTTTTATGGTTTCAAAGGTAATATAAATACTATAATAAGTTATCGTGTGGTGCCTGTTTTTTTAGTTTATTCTTTCTATAAAACAGGATTAAACCGTGAGTATATTTAAGACTTTTCTTGTGTTCGTATACGCGCTTTTAATATAATAATGTATATTCGATTTCCTTCCAGTTTTGTTGTTTTTAAAAAGTCTTTGCTCTGTATTGTTGTAAATCAGTATGTTACAAACAAATTTCAAAAAAGTGTAAGAAAAATCAGATGATATGTTTGGCAGTTAGGTTGAAACC